>Ga0075152_10000142_pt1 | contig 56835 bp, 49 predicted proteins | sample JI61114C2DNA_FD_70964 | JGI IMG/M metagenome (GOLD analysis project Ga0075152, IMG submission 70964) | Wastewater effluent complex algal communities from Wisconsin, to seasonally profile nutrient transformation and Carbon sequestration -... | ecosystem: Engineered > WWTP > Effluent > Algae...
GCCGGTTTTCCTGAGCGACAATTTGGATTGTAGTTAGGTCAGAAAAACGGAGACATTTCCGACATTATCTTTGTTGGCTGTGGGGCTGGTTTCTCTGAGCGACAATTTGGATTGTAGTTAGGTCAGAAAAACGGAGGCATTTCTGACATTATCTTTGTTGGCTGTGGGGCTGGTTTCCCTGAGCGACAATTTGGATTGTAGTTAGGTCAGAAAAACGGAGACATTTCTGCCATTATCTTTGTTGGCTGTGGGGCTGGTTTCCCTGAGCAATAATTCGGATTGTAGTTAGGTCAGAAAAACCAAGACATTTCTGACTTAAGCATGCTTCTTCTTCAATTTCCGTTCTAGTCTGGGACAGAATTTATGCGGAAATTTGAACTAATTTCCTCGAACTATCGTTATTACATTTATGACACTGGTGGTGGAACCAAGGAGGTGCCTATGTCTTGTGTTGAGCAGATTATTTGCTTGGTTAAAAGTCTTGCCAAGGGCGCCCTGTTTGCTACTAGGGACTGTTTAAATTTTGGCATCCGAAATACTGTAGATAAAGCACTTTCGCGCCTGGTAAAGATCGGCTACATAATGCGCATTGCCAGAGGAGTTTTCGCTAGATCCGATTCTCCGCAGACGTTGTTTGACGTTAGGCAGATAGCGGCTTTTAAGGCTGGCGTTTACAACAAGATAATCGCCACCCATGGTGCTGATCTTGCACATCGCTTTGGCTTTGCCGAAGACGCCAATGCTGAGGCGACCTTCTACGTCTCTGGCAGTTCCAGTTCGTTCGATAGCATTTTAAAAAGAGTCCATTTTAAAAGGGCCAGTGCAAAACGCATTGCTAGCGGTGAAAAAACAGTAGGTACTTTGATAAGAGCGCTTTGGTATCTCCGCTTGCCAGAACCAAATGAAGTTGCGCACAAGGTAATTGCTAGTTTGTCCGAGAGTGAACAAATAGATTTAGTTCAAGCCGCTCCTCTTGTGCCCGGTTGGCTGATGACACAGGTTAGGCTTCTTCTTTCTGCAGCTTAGGAGCAATTGCCAAAAGTCTGCCAAAACTTTGACCTGATTCCGCCAAGACTTTGGTTTAGATTGCCTTTGTCGATGACGTTACTAGAGTATTTGAGGCCTGAGCAATGAGTATCAAGTTAAAGATCGCTATCTCTTCTGTCGCCATCGTTTGCATTAATCTGGCTGGCCATTCTGGTAATTCTGCTCTTGCTCAGGGCGCTCAGTTCGATACGGGTTCTATTCTGAGTGCTGCGGCTCAAGGCTTGGGCCTGACCACTGGCCGACAGCCTTTGCCAGTTGTATCAACTGGTTCGGTTGATATTAATAGCTGCGACATGCCATTCTTGCGCAGTGCTGGTGGCTCCGGCGCTTTTCCTGGCAGTTCTGGAAGCGGCTCCGGTGGAAGCGGTAGCCCAGGCGGTCACACTATTACTCCTGCGCCGGCTCTACCCCCAGGCTACGTGGGCATGACCAATACACACTCAGGCGATTATATGGGCTACATTCCACCTGGTGGCAATCTTTATGACTGGTCGCGGGGTGCCTATGGCCTTACCCCTGGCCAAGAAGCAGAGGCTTCTTACTTGTGGAGCAGTGGCCAGCTGGCGCAAGGCTACAGCAGCGGTATGTTTGCTGGAACCGGAATTAGTTTGGGCGGCCCTTAGCAAAGAACTGTTTTAGCAAATCGCTGCATTCGGCTTCTAATATTCCACCCAGTACTTCTGGAATGGGATAGATGCGCTTGCCAGCATAAAGATTGAAGGCCGAACCAAGGGCTCCTGAGAGCGGGTCGTAGGCTCCGAAAACGACTTTAGAAACACGGCTTTGGATAATTGCCTCGGCGCACATTGGACAGGGCTCTAAGGTCGTATAGATGGTCATGCCGGTTAAACGCCAGGTGCCTTTTATAGCGGCAGCGTGGCGTAGCGCAACTATTTCGGCGTGGCCCGTCACATCGTTGAGAAGTTCTTTGCGGTTTTGGCCAGCACAGATAAGCTTGCCGTTTTCGACAATCACGGCTCCAACCGGAATGTCTTTTGCGGCTTTGTCAGAATTATCAGCAGTTTTCTGATTCTGTTCTATATTCTGGTTTTCTTTTGCCGCCTTTAGCGCCAAAAGCATCCATTCTTGGTCGGTTTTGAGAATTTCCATAATTATTTTGATTTTTTTTCTGAAAATCTGTCGAGAAATTTTGGGCCCAGTATATATGCGTATGTCAAACAACGGAAGCGCTAAATCAAGAGCAGGGGTGTATCAAGATTTAGACCGTGGAAGCAGCAAGGTCAGGGGTGTCCCTGCTGAAGAAGCAACCGTTAGAGAAGGAAAGACGCAAACTAGCCAAGCAGGGGTGTACGGCAGTGAGCGGAGCTTAAAAAAGGAGAAGCGCTACTTAACCGATTTTTTCTTTTAATATTCGAACTAAAGTTGCGAGCGACAAATAAGTTGCTCGCATCTTTTTTTATTAGAGGTATTTCTTGGTTACGCCCAGGTCTAAGGCGAAGCGATAGCCAATGAGCTTGTACAGAAGTTTTGCTGCCAAGAAATTAGGTGCGTGCATGCCCTTAATAGGCGAGAGTTCAGTAATATCAGCTGCTACAACGTTTTTGCGAACGCAAACAAGTTTGATTACTTCCATCAATTGATACCAGTCCATACCGCCTGGCTCAGGAGCGCCTGTGGCTGGCATGATACCGCAATCGAGTGCATCTACCGAAATGGAGAGGTAAACATCATTGGATAGGGTATTTATGATTTCGCTGACGTCCCACTTGTTTTGATTTCTTGCCCAGAAAATGCTGATGTTAGGTTCTTCTTCTTCCATCCAGGCAACTTCTTCCCAGCTGATATTGCGAATACCAACTTGGGTCATTGCCGGATTGCTAAGAGCTTTGTAGACCTGGAAGCCAACTGAAGCATGGCTATGAGAATTGCCATCATAGGATGAGCGAAGGTTGCTGTGAGCGGCAATTTGCAAGACCGAAAGATTGGGGTATTTCTCAAGGCAGCCTTTGACTCCGCCCAGGGTGAGCGAATGTTCGCCACCCAATAAGATGGGAAACTTATCGCTATGTACGAGGGGCTTGATTGAGTCTGCTAGGCCACTGAAGGCATTTTCGCTTTCGCTTGTTAGTGCTTCTACCTGCACGGCTTCCATTGTATGAATACCGATTTTGAACGGTTCAATCCATAGCTCATCATCAAATAATTCTACTTGTTGGCTGGCTTCAAGCATGGCTTTAGGACCATCTTTTGTGCCCTTACCGTAACTAGTGGTGGCCTCATAAGGCACTGGCACAATCGCTACTCTTGAGTTGTCTCTACCAGAGTAGTCTTCGGAAAGTCCGAAATAGTTTTTTGAATTGCTTGACGACATTAGACCTTCGCTTTGGAGCGTGCAAAACAGGTACTGGAATCCAGAAAGAGAGTTGCCTGCCAAGGGTTGGCGAGTTCCCATCAGAAAGTTCAGTTTTTATAGCATTTTAGAGATGCGATTGGCTATATCTAGCCGCTTTGCAACGCTTGCTCTGGGCTTTTCGAGGTCTGTACTAGAGCTTCAGCTGCAGAGTTGTACTAGTTGTACTAAGGGAAGCATCGACTTTCTCAAATTCTGGCAATTTGCATTTCCATCTCGCCTGGCTAATTTCTCTGGGGCGTTAACGACTGAGTAACAACTTCCTTTTAGTATGGCCGAGTTGTCACCAGTCAGCCCAGTCAAAGGCCGGGCTGCTAAAAGCTTCAACAACTTACTAAGTCTCATAATTTGCCGAGGGCGAAGCCAATGTTGCCAGAATTCGAAGTATTTGAATCTAACAGTTCACTTAAGGTCTCTGTCGCTGCAGAACCGAACCCCGCTAGCGCTGTGGCTGACTTTGGTAAGTTACTACCATCCTTGTCGAGTTTTCGTTCTCAGGTGGCAAAGGTCGCCATGCTGCAAAGACAAGTTGAGCAAGCGTCTCAGTCGAGTTTCGCAGCGCCAAGCATGCCTGGTCTAACGGAGAGTGCCTCTATCTGGGGCGATCGCCGCAACGGTCGCTTGTTTCGATTGCAAGCTGATGGCAGTGCAAGCTATGAGTTTCGTTCTGGCGAAACCCTCCGCTCTGTGGTTTTAGATTTGCTCAGCGAATGTAAGAAAACCGACTCGACAACAGTCATTGATTTCCTTAGCATCCGAGCTGTTTCTAATCAAATTCTTTCATCTAATAGAATTGCCGATGCTGATCTCATCAGCGCTGGAGCTCAAATTACTATCCCTGCACATCTTGTGCCAAAGCGGAAGTTTGCGGCTTAGGGATGGCACCTTTTTCTGTTTTTACTGCAGCTCTACGGGTATAGAAAGGCATGGTTCTTAAGAATAATCCTGAATCAAATAAAGAGTCGTCGAGCAAAAAAGGTTCAGACGATGCTGCTAAACAGCGTGAAATAGAGGAAGCCAAGCGTCGCAAAGAGGCCGAAGAGAAGAGACGTGAAGCCTTGCTGCTTGAGGCTAAGAAAGAAAAGGCGATAGAAGACGAGAAAAGGGAGTCGGAAAAACGGCGTGAGCAGCAGATTAAAGTTGAACCCATTACAGTGCGAAATGCTGATGGTAGTGTGGTCTCAAAGGATGATCATGGACGTGTGATAGAAACCAAAGATGCTAAAGGCGAAACTCGTACCTTTGGCTATAACGATAAAGGTGAACTCAACTCATTCACAGAAAATGGTAAAGAGTGGAAGAGCAAGGATGGTCAGAACTGGCTAGCTCAGGGTGAGAACCCTCGCACTCTTAGGGCTGTGGTCGATAGTGCGGATGGCACTTTCGCTAAAGTGGAGATTCACAGTCAATCACTCGCAATTAAGAGCGTCAAGAGTGAGAAAGGTAATGTAATCGAAGCGATAGATGCTAATGGCATTACGCGAACCTTTGGCTATAACGATAACAAAGAGTTGAATAGTTTTACTGATGAGAAAGGTAAACAGTGGACCAGTTCTGACGGTCAAGTTTGGAAAACCTCTGGCGAAGCCGACAGAGAGCTTAAAGTGACAGTTAATGCTGCTAGTAATACTTTTACTATTGCTGACGCTAGCACTAACTTTGCTTTTGTCAATGGCAACACTCTGACACAAAACAATAAAGGCAGTGAGTTGCGTGACAAGAACAATGTCTTGCTTGAAAGTATTCCCAACAAACCTGCAACAGATACTTCAGGTGATGCCAAAACAATTGATAGACCGCCTCTTACTGCTGAGCAAAAGCAAGAACAGATTAATCAGGCTGCTACTATCATTCATGACAATTCTAGTGACTTTAAGAAAATTTCTGATGTTTTAGAACCCATGACTGAGGCCGAGAGGACCCAGCTGAAAGAGACTTACAAGAACCAGTACAACGTTGAATTGCAAGATGATTTGAACGCCAAGCTGTATAAATCTGATGCAGCTCAATGCGAGGCTTTATTCAAAAGAAAAGATGGTGTAGCAGATAATACTGGGCAGATTCATCAGGCTTTGGCTAAGCTGGAAGAGCTGGCTCCGTCTGAGTATGCTATTTATTCTGGTCAAGAACAACCTTTTACGGATGGCCAGGTGCGCGCCGAGAAGCAAATTCGCGATTCGTTGAGTACTCTTACAGCTGCTCAGATTGCTGAGGCCAAGACTAAGTATCAAAATGACTATGGTCGCGATCTTGAAACTGACTTGCTCAGCGATAAGAACCTTTCGCTGCAAACTAAAGAAGCCCTGAAAGTTTACTTCAAGGGCAGCGACAACCGTACTGACGAAGATACTCTCAACTTGGCAGATTATGCTTTGAAGCAACATCGTCCTGATATTTTCAATGATGTTTTTAGAGAAGCTACTCCGATTGCTCGCAGTCAATTTAAAGCCGCTGATGGCTACAAGCGAATTGAAACGGCTTTTACTGACGAGTTTGGTGGCGTCAATACTACCGATGCCCAGATTTCAAAAGATTTTCTTGACCGCGGCAGTGTCAGTCTTGCTACTCTTGCTGAAGGTAATAGTCATTGGTATCACACCAATCGCGAAGATATCACCAGGTCGATGGTCAACGCCAGTGAGCAAGATCGTAAAGATTTTGAGCGCGGCGAACAGCTTAGCTTGGCTAATGAAGCCGCCAAAACGCCAGAAGACGAGCGGGCTTTGAATTACTATAATTCAGTTGATAAAGCCTTGCATGGTGCTGGTGACAATAGAGAGGTAGCAATTTGGGAAGCGCAATTGCGCAACCACGGTACTTTCATTGCCGAGGCGCTTTCTTCTCGGTATGAAGGGTTCTGGATTACTGGAATTGGTGCCAGTACTGATAAAAACAAACTGATTGGTTCGGTCGAGAACCTGAGCAAGACTGACTGGCAATATCTCAAGAGTCATCCAGAAGAGCTGAAAAATATTGATCGTGCTTTAGGCACTTTTGATGATAATCATCGCGAAGAAGTGATGAATATGCTCAATAACAAGCTCAAAGCTGAAAGTTACGAGCAGTCTCAAACAATTGCTAATCGCGATATTGAAGCACGCTTAAATGATTGTCGTGACCATAGGTCTCGCATAGCAGCCATTGAGGGGATGTCTCAGGACGAGAGGCAGCGATATCTAAATAACCAGGATGGTTTGAAGGATAGGCTCGACCAATACTTTGCGCCAGCATCTGCGCAAGAACGCTATGTCTTTAATGCTATTGTTCACGAGGCTCCTGGTCAAACTAGTGCTGTTACAAGGGTTTTGCTGGATAGTCTTAAATCTGAAGCTCAGCCAGCGATAGTAATTAGTCATATAGAAGAGGCTTTCAGGGCCGATCCTACTTTGCGCCAGCGCATGCTTGCTCCTCAAACTGACGAAGATAGACAGCTAAGCAAGTGGTTCCACTACTCTGTTGAAAGTGCGGTAACAAATGCTGGCATGGGTGCTCGTTATACTAAAAAAGAAGGCAACATGATTGCAGGCTCCGACAAGCAATTGAAGGAATATGAAAGCTTTGTCTTTGACGGTGGGCTGGTTCCGTTAGAGCAAAAGCTTTTGCTCACCAGCGACAATGTCGACCGTATCAATATTATTTTGCATGCCTCTCCTGAAGATCGGGCCAGATTACTCATTCCTAATCCTGATCAACCTACTAAGCAATTCCAAGACACCGTGCTTGGTACGGGCGATGAAAGAGAAGTAACGCTCTACGCCCTTACACAGCGTGATCAAAATGGCAATGGTTCCTTCACTGATGCTGATCGCTTTCGTCTCTTCGCTCTGGGCGATAAGGTCGAACAAGATACTCTACGTGACACTCTGGCAAAGATGACGCCAGCGCAAAGACAGCAGCTTGCCGATGAATACTACACAAAATACCATCGCCTGATTACCAGCGATGTCATTGAAAAAGTCAAAGAAGACGATAAGTGGCGCTTCCGTGAATTACTCTCTCCTACCGATATTGGTGTGCGTCAAATCGCCTTAGATTCGCAAAGAGCTCTCGATAGCCACACTAGTGACTTTGATCCGTTTCTAAAATCATTTTGGGATTACAGTCGAGTGTCTGCCGATACCAGTCAAGACAATCTCAATAAATTTGTGGCCGAGCACGCCAAAGAGCTAGATAAGCTAACCCCTGAGCAGCGCAAGCAGTTTGACGATGCTGTCAAAAATTTCTCTGAAGCGCAGAAAAATTACATAAACTCTAAGGGTGAATTTGCTGAAGCCTTTGTCAATGCCACTATCACTATTGCTGCCATTGGAGGCGCCTTGTTTACTGGTGGTACCAGTCTCGCTCTACTTGCGACAATTGGAGCTGGTGGGGCCCTCTATCGTGTGGCCATGATGAAGGCGATACAAGGCAGTGACTTTGATAAATCAGCAAAGAATATTTTCAAGCAAGGTTTTGAGGGCTTCACTGCTGCTGCGCTTGGCTTCATGGGGCCAGAGGCCTTCGGCCTCAAGGGGCTAGTGGTTGGCGAACAATTGGCTGGCCAGACCGCTCGCAAATTGCTCACTGAGGCTGCCACCGCCAAACTCTTCAAAGAAGGTTCAGAAGAAGTTCTCACTAGCGCTTTGGCTAAAATAACCCGCGAAGGAGCGATCGTCGGAGAGAAAGAGATAGCTACTTTAGCTAAGAAACTTGCAGCTGAAGGCGTGGATGAGAACCTTGTCGGGCAAGCAATTCGTAACCAGCTCAAGAACGATGTTACGGCTGGCATTCGCAATAAACTTCTCAATGAAGCAGAGAGCTACGCTAAAAACCTGGCCGCAGCTGAGATTGGTAGTGGTGGTAAAGAGATTTTAGTTACTGCCGTTGGCCTCGAAGATCCCAAAACTTTGTTAGATCGATTGGGTAACGCCACTGTCTCTACAATTGGTGGCGTGACGATGTTTCATTTTGCTTTCCGAGCTGCAGCTGGTGGTTCTAAAATGTTGGGGTCGTTGGGGCGTGATGGCGAAGGTTTGGTTGCCGGTGAAGGAACCATCATCAGACATGCCGATGGCACTACAGAGGTTGTGCCGCCCGAGAAGCTAGTGCGTTTAGTTGATGGCGATAAAATTGCTGGTTTGAATGAGGCTGACTATGGCAGGTTGAGTGACCTGAGAACGACTCCGATGCGTCGAATAGGTCGGGCTGAAGATCTGCGCAGTCAAGCCAATGTTCGGGAAGATGAGCTTTTTATAGAATCTATTCGTGCTAAGTATCCAGAATTATATATTGCCGAAGAAAGCACTTCACCTTACCAAGTAAGTCGGTCGTCAGAGCAGACGCGGCAATTTGCGCTTACTAGGCGCCTTGACGATAAGTTAGAGGAAGGCACAAAAATATACGGAATTACTATTGCTAAGAACGATCCTTTGATTCGTGATCTGATGATGTTTGCGAGGCTAAAGTACGGATCGCTACCCCCAGAATTGCGGGCTGAAGCCTACACTCGTTTCTCCAAACAGGCATTTCATCGTACCGGTACTTGGACTGAGGGCGATCTGGATTTTGCTACTCAGAATTTTCGTGAAATGACCAACGGTCGCTATAAGAGTCTTGGTGACTATGCTCAGTTAAATAGCGGCGTCTGTTTGGAGCAAGCCACTTTTTTGAAGTTGCTGGGTGATCAACACACTGATTGGAAAGTTTCTCTGGTGGCGGGTAACTCTAGCGGTACTACCGACGCCTTTGTTCAGGGGCCAGGCAAGCCAATTCCCTTTAATCATGCTTGGACAGAGTTTCGGTTTGATGGAAAGACACCAAAAATTTATGACCCCAGACAGAATGTCTTTGGTCTCACCTACGATGAGATGGCGAAGATCCGCACATCAACGCATGTTCCGGCAGATCAAATTCTCACACAAGGTATGCCGGACGCAGTCAAGATCAAATCTGAGGGTAACGATCTTTACCAGTTCAAGGGTTTTGATAGTGAGACCGGAAAAGCTATTATATACAAGGCTGGGAAAGGCGATGACGGTTTCACCGCAATGCAGTTTCAATCGCTAGAAGAGTTATCTAGCCAGGGTTGGAGAGAATCAGCAGCGAATACCTATATCAATGGTGACGTGGTGTGTTTCGGTGGAATTCTACCGAATGGCCAGGTCATTCTTCTGAAGACTGCAAGAATGCGCCTAGTCGACAGCCGTGATCTGTTGCCACTGCGCGGTATGCGCCCTGACAATTAGCTTTGCATTCACAACTTCGCAACAAAACCCAGATAGTATCGCCTTGTTAGTGAATCTCCATGAACAAGGCGATTCGCGTTAGAGAACTATCAATGTTTGGGAGCTACCATGACTCACGGTCAATATAGTCGTTTAGATCATCTTCCTCATTCCGCGTCTGACAAAGCCGATCTCTTTCAGTCTCAGCGCTCTGGTGATAGCAACGCTCTGCATCATCAAGCCATTCACTCGTTGAGTAGTAAGCATAGCAATGATGGCCAAAATATTAATGATAAGCAGGGCAAAGTTAGCCACAAAAGCAATTCTAGCAACGCTGAGCATACGAATGGAGAAAAAGTCGCCTTGGTAAAGCAAGAGAGTAAGCATCTGCCGCATCTTCAAATTGTTGACCCTGAGAAAGCGCCCGATAGAGTCTCTAGGCCGATTCGCAAGACTGAACAATCGGAGGAGAAGGCCCAAGCGCAGTCAAAGAATCCGGAAAAAGCTTTAGATAGTAAGAAGGCAATTGTCGAATTGGTAAAAGTCGGACGGATTGTTGATAAAACAGCTGATCGTGGGCTAAAAGCACCAGATCGAAAATTGGAAGAAAAAGCAGCTGACGATAAAACCCCTGCAAAAATTTCTGTTGCTCTGCAAAACATTGACGGCTCCCCCCGCCTCAAGTCTCATTTCTCCATCAAAGAGAATGGCCAAATCGAGATGAATGGCAATCCTGAAACAAGCAACCCTAAAGAGATCAAAATTGTACTTGAGCGCAAAGAGGGTCAACTCAATCCGACTGATGCTCAGAGCAAAGCAGCAGACAATTTAGTCAGTTACTTATCAGAACGCCTCAAAGCTGGTAATGATCAAGCACGGTTGCGCGGCCTCGAGCTCGACGACAGAGACAGTGTCGTATCGCCAGAAGTAGAGCAGAAGCAGCATCTGCGGCCAAAGAAAGAGTTAGCGAATTTCACTGCCGAAACACGGCATAGTGTTGAGCAAACCCAGCGCTTTCATGGCGCTAATGGTGTTGATATGCCCCGTGCTGCCACAGAGAGAATGGGCTCTTTCAATACCCGTGAGGTTCCTCGGCAGCCTGCTGAAAGCAGCCGATTAATGGCTATCAAAGAGTCAATTGCCGGGCTGTGGAAGCCTGATGAAAAGGCGCCTTATGATACCGTGCGTAGGCATCCAGACGGCGGCTATCGTGTCGGCCGCTATGGTTTCTCTGGTCAACAGCTACAGGGCTTTCTTAAGGCCCTTGGGGAGCCGCCAGACCCGGCTTTGCTCGACAAGTTGATCAAAGAAGGTAAGTTGCCAAAAGATTTTGCTGAAATGCTGAAGAACCCTGAGTTTCTGGCCAAGCTAAATGACATGGCCGCCAAAATGCAGAAGGGTGAAGCCCCTGCCCAGGCCGATTTGAAGCTGCTGTTGCCAAAAGAAACGCAAGAAGCTATTGAGTCAAGTTTGATTGACCAAGCTCAGCGTCAAGTTGGTGATAGACCTGGTTCAATTGCAGCGGCTATGCTTTCTGGTAAGGCCGTAGCTGATATGTCTAAGGCCGACGTTATTACGGCTGAAGGCCGACAGTTGAGCCAAGCCGCCGATCGCTTATACGATATTGCTACACGCCGAGCAAACACTGAGTCGAGCGGCGACACTAGATCTGATGTGGGGCGAGTAGGAGTTATCCCCCAGGGGCGCAAGCGAGAATTGATAGAAGAAGCTCTGGCTAAAGCTGGCGTACCAGCTAGTCTGGCAAATATCAGTGCGGTCAATCTAATTGTGCAGAGGGAGAGTAGTTGGAACCCTAACATCGTCAACACTTGGGATTCCAATGCCCGTAAAGGCACGCCTTCAAAAGGGTTGATGCAGACTATTGGGCCGACTTTCAATTCTTACTCAATACCCGGACACAAAAATATCTTCAACCCAGTAGATAACATGATCGCCGGAATTCGCTACTCTGTCAGTCGTTATGGCTCATTGCAAAACGTTCCAGGAGTGCGAGCGGTCGCTCGTGGTGGTGCCTACCGGGGTTACTAGAGCTGTTAGCAACTCGGCAACAAGTTTGTTCTATCTTGTTTCTTGCATCCCCCAGAGAGGAAAACTGACTATGTTTGAGTCTGCTATGCGCAACGATCGCAGTCCTAAATTATTATCGGGTCAATATTTAGGTCGCGCAGAAAGCTCTGCTAACTTTACGCGATTTATTGAACTGCTCTTTCAAGGTGATCTCCAGCCGCTTGAGAAGTTGATTGTGTCGATGGGAGATCGTGATGATAGCTTACTGGAAATTGTCAATGAAGTAAGCAAGCGCCATGATAGTCCCGAGTTTAGATGCTATGCCCGCAAGTTAACCTGGAGGGAGGGCACCATTGCTAAGTCAGCCGTTGTAATCGAGTTCAGGCTTCTACGCGCTCGTAGATCGTTGTATCTTTCTAGTTCACCGAAATTACGCAGCCAGGTTTGCGAGCACCTTCTCGATTCGACAATCAGAAATACGTCTGAATCACCTGCCATTATGATGCGTCAAGTGGGCAGAATAGCGGCTATTCCGCGGGGTTGTACCCCGCCACCTTTGTTTAGTGTCGCTTAGAAAACTGTTTTAAAATCTATTGAGGAATAGTAAAGAAAAAGATAGTGCCTTCACTGGCAGTGCTATGTACCCAGATTTGACCACCATGGGCTGCCACAATTTCTTTGCATATAAATAGACCCAAGCCTGTTCCTGCTTGCTTTTTAGTGTCTGACTTTTGATCTACCTGTTCAAAGCGTAGAAAGATTTTTTCTTGCATGTCTTCTGGAATGAGCTTGCCTTTGTTTTGGACAAAGAATTCCAAGCACTTCCCTTCTGCGCTTTGGCTACTTGCCTTAATTTGACAGCCGACGGCTATGGCTGCTCCGTTGTCGGAGAACTTGATGGCATTGGCAATTAGATTGGTGAGTACTCTCAAAAGTCTGTCAAAATCAGCAACGATTTGCGTGTTCGTCGTGGATACAGTTTCTATTTCGCAGCCCTTTGCTGCAGCCATTTCTCTGAGTAGAACAATTGACTGATTAACTAGATCGGTTGGATTTAATTCTGCTTTTCGTAAAACAATACTGCCAGATTGCAGATTTTCAATATCGATTAGCTCGCTCAATAGGGCAATTAGTCGCTGGGAGGCTTGATTGGCACCGGCTAGGCGTTCTCGTCCTTGATCTGTTAAGTGGTTAGTTTCTTGCTCTAACAATTGCGCTACAACCGCCTTAAATTCGATTAGCGGCTTGCGTAGTCGATCTTCCAGCAATTCGGTGAAGATTTTCTTTTCGTTACTGGCCTGATTGAGTGTTCTAGACATTTTGTGAAAGCGGAGATCTAGAGCTGTTAATTCGTCGTTGCCGCCGATTGGTGCAAGCAGAGACTTTTGCTGGCTGATGCGCAGTACGTTTTTGCAGATTGCATCAAGGCGCTGGCTAATATCGCGATTGAAGAAATATGCTGTGCTCAGTGCATTAAGAATGGTTAGAGCTGTGCCAATTGCCACTAAGGCAATAATTGTTTCTACTGAATAGAGAGAATGGTTCCAACTCTGGCTGCTGCTGTTTTCCAGCTCTGAAATAGCGGATGCCTCGGCTAGCATAATGTCTGTGGCCGCGTTAAGGCGACGGCGCATGCCTTCTTTATCTAGCCCGCCGATTTGCCGATTTGGGCGAGTAACCTCAGCTGAGTATTGTGTGAATTCTTGAATCAGAGCGCGTATTGCCGCGTCAATACGATTGGTGTGAGCGCACAATACTTCGTCTCCTTCGGCAGCCTCGTTGAGCTTGGTCGCCACTTCTTTGAGATTGGCGATTGACTCAAAGGCGCGCTTTGCGCCCTCGGGATTGTCAGCCAGGTTAACGTAGACGCAGGCTTGCCCGCATCGCAGCAGTGCTTTCGGTGTTAGTGCCGAAAGACGAGCCACTTCGTGGATTTTTGCTTCGTGCAAATAGTTGTTTCGTTGTTCAAGCAGAATGGTCACTAGAATAGAGATAGATACTATTTGAATCACCAGCGGTACGCACAGTGCAAGAAATCCTTTTTGTTCAAGGTTAAGCTGCCTCATTGCTCTACCACGCTTTGGTTGAGTTTGAATTTGATTACAAGGCTGTGCTGTTGCTGATCACAAAGTACAATAATTTCTCCGTTCATCTTTTCTATCAGTTCTTGAGACAAGCTTAGCGATGTCTGTAGAGATGAGAGTAGCTCATCTCCTTCTTCATAGCGGTGCCTGGTTTCTGATTTATCGAAGAGAAATTTTCTGCTCGGACGTCGCGTTAGTGTCTGGTAGGCAATAACAATTAAGCCATTGTTTTGTTCGGCTTTGGCACTAACTTTGACTACGTTATCGCTAGGCGTATCTGGGCTTTCACTGTCAATAATCGCTGCTTCAATTAATCGTTGTACTGCTAGAACAAGCTTGTCGCTATCGCAGGAAACTGGCAGGCTGGCTGCCACATTTTGAAAATTGAGTCGTTCGAGAATGTGCGCTGAGCGTGAGTATTGGGCATCGAGTTTTTCTTCTGCCATAAGAAGAATGGTGCCTAGTTCATACACGTTCAGGTCTAGTTCAAGCATGCCCGCTTCGAGTCGCTCTAAGGTTAGGAGGTCGTTTACTGTTCTTGTCAGAGCATCAAGCTTTTGTCCTTGCTCAAGGCCGAGGGCGACTCCCTGTGGTGATAGGCTTCCGTAAAGACCGCGTGATGTGGCGCTTGTTGTCGCTATAATTGACGCCAGTGGTGTGCGGAAGTCGTGAGAAATAGCAGCGAGATAGTCTTGTTTTGCTGTCTCCACGGCTTGCAGCTTGGCTGCCATATCTAAAAATGCTTGTTCGACCACTGCTAGTTCGTCAGCGCTACTTTTAAGCTCAAGTAGAGGAGCGGAGGCTGTTAGGCGAAAGGCATTTTCGCTCAGTAACCTGATGCGACTAGTGAGGCTGCTGATTAATACTTTAAACAGAACGATGGTGAATATTAAGTTGAATATGGTGCCAAGTGTTACGGTGATGACGATTACGAGGAGCTTTATGTCTAGCTCTTTGCGTAGTCTATTTAGTGCTTCTGATTTCACTTCAAGAGAGTGATCAATTTGGGCTGCGAGGGGTTGTGCGATCTTATAAAAGCGTTGATGTGAAATAAGGGCGTCAAGTCTGGAGATACTCAAGTTTTGTTCGTTGTTGAGCGTCACTCCCAGTTTTGATAGTTGCTCTAGCCCATCAGCCAAAATCCCATGATTTTTGCGAGTCTCAGCCTCTTTATCGCTAGTGGCCCTCTGGCGCAGAGTATTTGCTGTTTGTGCCAGCTGAGCTAAAGAATCTTCAAATTCTCTTTGCTCTTGTTCTTGTTTTGAGGCGATTCTGTTGGTAAATCGGCAGATTGATTGATAGACAGTTATAAATGTGCGATTACCATCGGCAATGGCTGCTCTGCTTGCGCGTTCCTTGTTTACCGCTGAATTGAAGTCGAAAAGCAGTGGAACAAGAATTGAGATGAAAAGTATGCCAAATACCAATGGCAGAGATACAAGAATAAGACCCTTTTGCTTGACGCTTAGTTTATTCAAATTGAAGTGTGCTTCAGTCAAATTGTTTTTCTGCTAAGCGTTGGATTGGGCCAGGAATTTTGTTTGCTGTTCTCTGCGATTCGTGGTGACAGTTTACCCCATAACTAGCAGGCATTAACGACTCGGCAACAACTCAAGATTAATGTGGCAAAGTTACGAGTTATCACAGCAAATAAATAGCAAAGGAAGAGAGCCATGACCGACAAGCCATCTATGTCCGAGAGACCAGTTCCCAATTATAGTATGGGCGAGCAATTGGCCATGAGAGTTGAGCAAAGAATTCAGACTAATCCCAATACTAGTTTGCCAGACTTCATTCGTAACGAGCTAGCAGACTACAGAAATGGTGGCAATGCCTCTGGATATAATGAAATGGTGGCGACAATGACTAATAAGTTGCAAAAGGATGGCTATTTACCAGTGCTCGCACTCCAGGCTGCTAGAGAAGATTTTGATGATATTTCGCAGGACCAGAAAAAGATCAGTAAGAAAGACCTGGCTGCTCAAAACAAGATGTCTCCGGCTCAAGATGCCTTTGAGCGCTTCTTGGATGGCGCCGGTCGTGACTATCTATCGACCAGATATTCAGAGTTGAAGAATGAGAAGAGAGAAGGCGCTTTTGGCTGGTTGACCGGCAATAGTGCAGTTTCGAAGAAAGACCTTGAGCATGCCATCAGGAAAGAAGAGGAGAGATTTGAGAAGAATCCCAGGTTTATTAATGCCAGTAACTTTGCTCCTCCCAAAGATATTGAGCCCAAGAAGGCCGAAGTCAAAATTGAAGTCGTAGTGGCGCCCATTAAGCCTGCCGATAAGAATGACTTAGCTGTTATTTTGCGTTTGCCGACATCTCCGTACAGAATCAAATCGGGAGATACTTTCAATGAAATAATTGCTAGTCACTACTCTCACTTATTTAAATTTGAAAGACCAGCTGCTGCTCAAGTGGTAATGCGTTTAAATCCTGAGGTGAAAGACGCCAATGTCATTCAAGCTGGAGCGAAGCTGGCGCTGCCGACAGAAGGAGCGATGACAGCTCATATTCGCAATCGTAGACGGGTTCACAAAACTCACTAGGTTGACTGGCTTGAACTAGCAGCGAGAATTGAAATAGGATCAGTGCACCTTGGATATGTTCTTTGGCGATTTTAGTGAGAGTGCGGCTGACCCGGTCGATCGGTCAATGGCGCGGATTATTTCGCTTGCCCTGGCTGCCAAGGCGTCGGGAGACAAGGAGTTGGCCCGCAGGGTGGCTCGAGATGCTTTGCGTCAAATTCAGAGGAACAAAGATCATCCTAATCGAGCTTTTTATTTGACTATCGCCAAAGCCATTAACGCTCACTGCTTTGATCGGGCTGGTCGAGCAAAGTTGTTGATGAAGAGAGTCATTGTTGATGAGGTGATAGCTCAAGCTCCTGCCGATCAGGCTTTAGCTCGGGCCGTGATGGCGACCTGCCAAATAGCCCTTACTTAGGGCTTGCACGCCATAGTTTTCCCGATAGGAAATCAATATCTTCACTGTGCTAGAATTTCGGCACTTTATCGGGTCTAAAGGTTTGCCGGCTCTATGTCAAAAATTCTCTTTGTCGACGATGATAAACAACTGGCGGCAGTAGCTAGTGATTGGCTCACCGCTGAGAACCACGTCGTCGATGTCGTTAATGACGGTCAAGAAGCTCTCTCCCGCCTAGAGTTCTATCCCTATGACTTAGTAGTGCTTGATTTGACTCTTCCTGGCCTTGATGGTGTGCAGGTTTGTCGTCAGTATCGCGCTGCTGGCGGCCATATACCAATTATCATGCTGACTGGCCGAACTGAAGTCGAGCAAAAAATGGAAGGTCTCGATAGTGGCGCTGATGACTACTTAACCAAGCCCTTTGAGCTGAGAGAACTTTCGGCTCGGGTTCGTGCTCTTTTGCGTCGCCCTAAAGAAGTGCTTTCAGAGGTGCTTCAAGCCGGCCCGATAAAATTAGACATCAAGGCACAAAAGCTGACCCGTGATGGCATTGAAATTCGCTTGCTACCCCAACAAATGTTGTTGCTTGAGTTTTTTATGCGCAATCCGCGAGAAGTTTTTAGTTCAGAGGCTTTGCTTGATCGTATCTGGTCAAGTGAAGCTGAGACTTCACCAGATACGGTGCGTGTTCACATTACTCGCATTCGCCAAAAGCTTGACGAAGAAGGAAAACCGTCATTTATTAGAACCCTTCACCGGGTTGGTTATTCCTTTGACCCCGATAGAGAAGCAAGCTCCTGAGCATTACTTGCGATTGCGGCTGGATTGGTTCGTTACTTCAAGAAAATCATTGATGTCACGTTTTCTCTTCTTCTCTACCATAAATTCTAGATCGAATTTTGACTGCGGAAAGAGTTGTTTGAATCTGAGCTTTTCTTTTGGGCTGTAGGTAGCCATTGGCCTAGGTAAGCTCATGTTCAGGTTTTTTAGCACACTGAGTTTCTCAATTCCTGCGACTGACACTGCTGTATCTGCAAGCTCTAATTCATTTAGATTTTTGAGCTTAGCTACTAAGGCGACACAGGAGTCGTCTACGCCAGGATTTTGTGAGATCGCTAGATTGACCAAGTTGGTGCATTTGCTTACCTTTTCTATATCTGCCCTTTTCAGCCCTGCTCTGCGAAGTGATAGTCTCTTCAGGTTGGGAAATTGGGCCAAGAATTGCAGTGAGTCGTGGTCAATTTCGCCGTTGCCGAAGCGCAGAAAGCTAATAGATTTGCATTTCCTCAGTTCATTTAAGCATTTACCCCTAACTAAGCTATCGGTGGCTGAAAGACTGGTTAAATTGGGCAGAAGCGCTAGCTTGGCTGCTGCTGCATCCGTAGTTTCACTCTTGTCCAGGGACACTGCTTTTAAGCCTTTGAGATGGGTGACGTAGGCGATCACTTTGTCACTGATATTTTCTTCGTTGTCTGCCATTGAAAGAAAACGTAGTTCAATGTAGTCAAAAGCATCGCCAGGTAGTTTTAATAGGCATTCTGGCTGTTCGAAAAAATGACTGTTGGGTTCAAATTTTAGATGTTTTGAGCGAGAAACTTTTACTGTTCCTTGGGCCTTGCACAAACGGTTGCCGTGAATATTGCACTCCAGACCAGGGTCTTGAGGTACATCAATAATCCAGCCGACAGATTGTGACGAGGGAAAATTTAGAGTTTTTTCGCTGCCAGCGGCCAGTGTTTGATTGCTGCTGTTAGTGAGAGCACACAGTGATACGGCCACGCTGACCAGAGCTGCTAATAAAGTGAGTCGACTGCGCATCGAGGCAGTATAACAGCTTGTTTACCTGATCGAAATTATAGGCAGTGTAGTGGCCATTAGTAGCGGTTACTGATACACCTCACGCCCCTCTTTTTTGCTTGAATACTAAAAGCCGTAGTGGAAAGTTGGAAAATAGAAATAGCTGGACCTTGTCTCTAGCTATTTTCTATTTGATTGTGGTGCTTGCGATCCAGGCTCACTTAGCAGCCAATTTGCTGATAAACAAGCTTTTTCATTTGTATTTTCCTCCTGGCCCACCTGAGCTGACCAGTAGCTGTTCTACCAATTGATTTTGCTGTTGCCTCAATCGCGCTGTATTGCGTCCTTTCTGGAAGATAACAAGCAAGATTTTTCCTTGATTTTGTGTGCTCAGCTCACCGACAAGAACACTGGCCCCGTGGTCTGTTTCTTTGAGTGTGCCTGTTTTAGCCGTCATTGCCCCTTTGATTTTGCTCTTAGCGAAGCGCTTGAAAATAGTGCCGTGATCAATACCGGCTACGGGTAGGGCGTCACTCAAATCTAGATTCTGGTTCTTGAGGAAGACCTTGAATTGGCTGAGAATAGTTATCATTGCCCGGGGCGTGACTCGATTAATTCCCAGACCAGAGCTAGTTTGAAGACTAATGCTGTTAGCTGGCAAGCCTGTTTGCTCCATTGCTATCTGGCTGACCATGGCCGGTCCGCCGACTAGTTGTCCTAGCTTTTCAGCAATTACATTGTCAGAGCGTGAGAGACAGTCTTTGACTATATCGAGCAAGGGCTTGCTTTCAAGGGTAATGTCGCCAATTGTAGAATTGTGCGACGGTTGATAGGCCTTTCTCGGCTGACGCAGCTTTAGCTTTGTCTTTCTCAGAGCTCGGTACAAGGGAGCTATTGTTCTGTTGCCTGACTGAGCCTGGAAAACAAAGTCAGTCGAGGCCATAAGGGAAGCAACTGAGCTTTGGATTCCCCGGCTCGTAAATTCTTTGGTAAGTTGCACTAGCTGTTCGTGGTTGAAGAATGGATCACAGCCATCAAAACTGATAGTTCCGGTTAGAACCTGGTTCTGAATGATTCCCTGGTATTTGACCTTGGTCTTGAAGCGAAATTGGGGGCCGAGCTGATGCAAAACAGCTAGGGCTGTCAGTATTTTTACTCCTGATGCTGGATTGTAAGCCAGATCTGCGTTTTGAGATTGTAAGATCTGGCCTGCAACGGTTTCTATCAATAAGCCTTGGGGCTGAAAGAGCGATGCCTCTTGCGGGGCATCGCTCAGCGCAGTTTGATTATCTTGTATTTCGCTTGTCTGTTTTACTTCTTTCTCAACGGTGACTTTCATAGTGATTGCGCGATCTAATGTCATTGCTGTGCAGGCAATAGCAATTAGAGAGAAGGCCGTTAGCTGCCTTCTGAGCGTTTTTAGTATTTTCATTTCAGCACCTCCTGTCTTGCTGATTTATTCGATGATTTCAGCCACTACTTTTTCGATTAGTGGCAGCACCGGACCTACGGTGGTTTGGGTGATGCCCATTTCTACTCGGGTGAGAAGCCATTGCAAAAAGAGCAGGCGAGAGAGTCGCCATGCTGTAAACAGAATTCAGAGTTTGAGAGTTCATGGCTCAGGCTGCCTGCTGCTTGATTCAATTGACTAGTGACCGTGGCTGCGAACTGCGGAAAGAGAGCATTGAGTTTGAAGATGTTACTTTCGAAGCATTCTTGCAAGCGCTCAATGTTGTCGAGTCGGGCAAAGACATTGGTTTTGATCGTCAGATCTAGCGCCGCTTCGTGAGTTTGTGCCAGGGCAAGTCCGGTTAGCAGAGCTAACTCAGGGGAAGGGTATTGCAGCAAGGACCATGCGCCGGCGTCTTCTTGTAGTATTTGTGCGCTTTCGCCAGCTTCTCTTGTGCCGATTAGTCGAACAGCATTCGGTAAGTTCTGGTCTTTTAGAAATTGCATGACTTTGGCTTCGCAATGCCACGGTGCAATTACTTTTTTGTAGATTATCGACTGGGCCTCTCCTTTTAATTCCATTCGCGCCACAATGCTGAAATCGCGCTGGCGAAGAATTACTATCTCTTCAATTGCGATTGGTTTCTTAAGGCAGGCCGAGATGAATTGCTCCATTTCGCTGATTCTTGGGAATGCTAAAACAGCGAGGTTGCCCTCGCCGCTATTGTTGTTCATATAGTCTCCTTTTTTTGATTGAATGTCTGACTGATTGATTTAATACGAACCGCTCTTTAGAGCAGTTTTACGATTCAAGAAAGTCAGGGCTGTCGTTTCTTGCTGTTTGTGGAAGGCCTTTGGGTGTTGCTGTGAGAGCGGAATTTAAAGCGGATTTAGGCCTTACCGTAGCAAAAGCTATCAGCCTCCGACCAGCTGTAAGCCATGAGAATGACAATTCTCATGGCTTTACGTTTTAGTAGTCTGGCGCTGGACTTAGTAAAAACTTGGTCAGTGGTATTAGCAGAGTTAAGTGCTGGCGTAAGTTCACCGTGCCTTTATCCGAGCAGCAAATTGCCTGACAAGTTCTGTCAAATTTTGATTTTTTTGACTAGCGAACGAGATCAAGAATTCGCCTCTTTTGCCCTCGGCCAAATAATATGATTTGGTTGAAATGACCGAGAGGCCCGCCTCATCTGCGGCGCTGCTGATGATGTCGTCGCTTAGAGCTAAGTGGAATTGTGCAGCGATATGCATACCGGAGCTATATCTGGCAATGGCAATGTCTTTTCCGAATGCTAGTGTCAGAGCCATAATTAATTCCTGGCGCCATTTTGCTAATTGCTTCTGGGTCTTGTTGATGTGCTTTTCTAGATGGCCCTCATTTAAAAGCTCTGCCAGCGCTAGTTGTTCTGGAAGCGAGAAAGAAAGCTCAGCTAGTTGTTTAGCCTGGGTAATTGCTGGTACTAAATGCGGTGGTGCTGCTATGAAGCCAATTGGCATAATTGGGTAGAGTAATTTCCAAAAACTTGAGATATAAACCACTGACTCGTGTCGGTCTAAGCTTTGAATGGCTTGAAGGCTCGGCTGGCCGTAACGATATTCACAGCCATAGTCATCTTCGATAATGTATGAATTATTTTCGACCGCCCAGGTGAGTAGTTCTTGCCTTCTTTGCAGTGACAAGGTGACGCCGAGGGGGTCTTGGTGGCTTGGTGTGACATATGCTGCCCGGCATGCAGTTGGGTTAGCGCGAAGTTCGCTCACGATCAGGCCGTTTTCATCGACGTTGATCGCCAGCGCTTCTGCTCCAATACTGCGTATGGTTTTGTGAGCGCCAATAAAGCCAGGATTTTCTACGGCAACAGTGTCGCCACTGTCAATTAGCAATTGAGTTATGAGGCTGACTGCTTGCTGGGCATTAGCAAATACAGCAATTGTTTCGGCTGAACAGTTGAGATTGCGCGAGCGTCTCAGGTATTGTGCTAGGGCTTCGCGCAGAGGTCTGCAGCCCAATGGTTCATGAGCTACTAGTGGCAACATCTCTGGGGAGCTGCAATATTTTGCTAGCAGCTTCTGCCATTGCCTTAGAGGTAAGAGTTGGGTTGGTGGCAAGCCGAACGCGGTCTCAGCTTGGTTCTGTTGGTTTTCTCCTGCTATTAGACGAGTGCCGTATTGAGACAGTGATCTCTTTGAAAAGTGATTTATATTGGCTTTGGTTGGGCTAGTTGGTAACTGCGTTTTCTCTCTACGACTGACAAAGGTGCCTGTGCCTGTAATTACTTTGAGATAGCCCTGGCTAACTAGCTGCTCGTAACTTTGCACCACGGTTATGCGAGACACCCCTAGATGAACGGAGAGCTGCCTTGTCGAAGGCACCGCCTTGCCCTCTTGCAGTCGTCCACTGTCGATGCTGTCTTTTATGGCATTGGCCACTTGTTTGTAGAGTGGCAGATTGCTGCTGCTGTCAATTTCAATAAAAAGATTCACTGCTGCTTCTCTTTGTCATTTGCTTTGTTTTGTTCATTCAATAATTGAGGGCGGCTTGTTGTATGACTTTGAGGTTGTTTTCACCCCGCCAGCCAGTTTGTCCGCTTTGAATATATTCTGACTTTTGTAGGCAGCTTGCTGCTGTCTTGTAGTCATTTTTATTGAGGGCCGAGTTCATATTCTTGAACTTGCGCAGGCGATCAGAGCCCATATTGAAGGTTAGATCGAGCATCACGTCTTGTACTTCTTTGGGGTGACTAGCAAAGTTGGGATAGATCGTGAGGGTCTCTTTGAAGGTGTCTGTAATGTCTTGCTCAAGCAATTTGTCCATCTGTTCTGGGGTAAGCATTACTGATTTGTTCGCTTTGCTGACATAGGCGTCTTTTTTAAGCTGATCGAAGTCTATTCCGAGTTCTTCAAAGCGCTTTCTTGCGTCTGGTCGAAGCAGATTGAAGCCAATGCAGGCAGTGGGAACACCAACACTGTCGAGATAGGCAAAAGGAATAGCACCTTCGCGTTCAGTTAGTCTCTCTTTCACCTCTTGTACTTTTTCGGGAGTGAGATAGCCATTGACCGGTGCTGCCTCTTGCAAGAATTTTTGGTACTGCTCGTATAGGCGGTCAATTGTTATTGGTCCGCTTAATTCGTAAGTTTTTGTCACCAGGCCCTGGCTAAAAGTTGCTTCGTGTACGTTTGACTGGGCGTCTTGCCTTGACATCAATGGGCTCGTGGCGTTTTTTATGCGCCAGACGTTGGCTTCGTTGTCGTAGGTGAAGGTTTTCTCTGGGGTGACAATTTGCACGAGCTGGTTGCCGCTCCATTTGAATAGTTCTTTATCGCTTGAAGGGGCATATGAAAAGCGAGTTTGCAGGTCGGCTCCTACTAACTCAGCCTTACCGCTAGAATCAATACGCACTCCTCCAAATTTACTAAGATCTTTTAGGGGCTTCATATCAATAAGTTCTAGTTCTGGTAAACATGTCAGTTTTGAGCGTTCCTGGCAGCCGCCATTAGCTTTCAGGGCTGATTTCAGGGTGATTGACTCTGAAATTAGTAAGTTGCTCGAACCCTCGGTTTGATCTTGCTTTTTATCGCTATCTTGTTCGCGCTGGCGCCGATTTTCACCCATGACCTTTCTCCCGTTGACGACTGGGTTGAAGATAGGCTTAAGTCGTTGCCGAGTTGTTAACTGTGGGCTCTAGAGAAGGGTCATGCTAGACTTTTGCACTGATAAGTGTCGAGATTGAAGAAAAAGAGTCATGATTAAACCTAAAGCCCCCATTCAGGATTCGTTGCGAATTTCCCGTTTGTCCCTAGCGCTGGCAACTCTTGTTGCTGCATTGATTAGTGTGCAGCCGGCTCATGCGCTGTTCTTTGGTTACAACCAGCAGGCTGAAGCCTACAAACAGCAAGGTGAAGCTGCTCAAGAAGCACAGAACTATGATATGGCGATTAATTACTTCACCAGTGCTATTAATTGCTGCCCTTATGATGCCGCTCAGAACTTGGCTGATCTCTACTATGTGCGCGCTATTGCTACTGATGCTTCGGGTCAATATGACAGAGCCACCCGCGATTGGCAGGCTTCCCATGATAATTTTCAAAAGTGCGTAGATCAAGCTCAGTACAATCCTGGCACTAATGTTGCCTACGATAAAGAGTACGCCGATGATCTGCAGCGCATGATCAATTGGCGCTCCACTGAAAACCCAAATACTCCTAACTACATGGAGTGTGGTCCGATGAAGCGTTTTGCCACTCCGGGCAGCGTCAAAGTTTATGTTGACACCACAGAGCAATCGGGTTTTTCTTATGATTTGCGCTATTTGATTTTTCAAGCCATGTATCAGTGGTGCAGTTTCTCAGGTTCGCCCATCCGTATGGAGCAATGGTCTACCCCTGAGGGTGCTAATATCATTGTGCAGAGAGCTAATGCTCCCGGGCAAATTGGTTTTGGTGCCGGTGGGCAAACTAATAACCAGGACAGCGTCAACGCTGCTGGGCAAGACATAATGACCAAGAGTTTTGTGCGATTGACAAGTCCTAGCTACAATAGCAACAACATGTCTCAGGTCGATAAGAACAAACTTTATAATTTGGCTTTGCACGAAACTGGGCATGCACTAGGAATTGGGGGGCATTCGCCGTCTGGGCTAGATGCAATGTATTTTAAGGCGCCAGTTCTAAAGCTCAGTGACCGAGACAAGGCAACCATGCGCATGATGTATCAGTAGCTAGAATATCTCCTTTTTCATCCAAAGTAATTGAGAGGCCGAGAATGAGTAGTAGTTTGAGATCTAACTGGAAAGTGCGTTTGTCGGTCTGCCTTGTGGCTGCATTGGTTGGTTTTGGCGGAGCGGTTGTCGTAGGATCCTTTCAACCAGCATTAGCGGCTCCCGATGTTTTTTCTATTGCTAAAAGCAAGTATGAGAAAAAAGACTATCAAGGTGCGCTTAACGACTTCAAAGCACTTTCTGCTAAATACCCTAACAATGCTCTTTGTCATTACTACATGGCCCTGTGCAATCAGTGTCTCACGCGAGTGGGTGAGGCCAAGAAAGAGTATCAATGGGTAATTGCTAATGATAGAAGTAGTCTCGCCCGGCAAGCTACGGCTGGTTTGAATCAACTCTCTGGGGTTAACAATGGCGCCAATGGCTCGGCTACAGCTGGCGCCTATACCCCGATCAGCTCTGCTAGCGGCAAGCCTTCAGCTGGTGGGCAAGTGAAGACTGTGCTAGATTTTTACACTACCTGGTGCGGGCCATGCAAACAGATGGAGCCTGCCTTTGAGGCTGCCAAAAGCCGCTATACATCGATTTCATTTAAGCGCTATGACGCTGAAGATCCCGCTAACGCTGCTCTAGTTAAACAGTTTGCTGTCCATGCTTTTCCGACTATCGTCATGATCGACGGCAAGGGGAAAGTGCTATTCAATGAGCCTGGCAGTCTCCCAGGAGACGAATTAGCTCAGGCTATTGACCAGGTGAATGGTAAATAGACTAGTTTCTAGTGAATGGCTAATCGACCGGAGTTCATCTGTTCGCGCAGATACGGTGTCAGATGGGCAAACTGGCCGTCTGGGCTAATTGAAACCGTTTTGATGCTGCTCGACTTCAGTAAGCGCTCCATTGCGCTTGGTGAAACCTTGGTGCCACTGAGGTCTAGAAATCGCAAACTCTTCATCTGCAAAAATAGGGGAATGGAGGCGTCGCTGAGGTTGCCGTGCGTTAGTACAAGCCGCTCTAAACGTGGCAGCTTTGTTAGCCCTTTGATACCGTTATCGCTAATGTCAGTGCCCTCCAAAATCAAAGTTTTGAGTTGGGTGCAGCTGCTCAGGTTTTGGGTAATCTTATCGGTATTTACTATCTTTGCTTTGTGGTTGGAGTTGAAAGCACGCATGCCAGTGAATGACAGCTCAGAGAGCCATTCTGTGGGTGGGGTCTTGGCGAAATAGTTACCATCAGCTTTGCCATTTTCCATCTGTAAGCTGACCAGTCTTTTTGCCTCACCTAAAGTCGTAAAGACTTTAGGGGTAAGGTAATCACAGGCCGTAATCGATAGGTTGCGCAGACCCGCAATTTTAAAAATTGCCGCCATGCCACCATCATCGATATCACCCCATTTAACGTGAAGATCAGAAAGAGGCAGGTTCTGGAGTTCCTTAAGGTTCGCGGCATCTAGACCGCTACAGCCTTCGATTTCAAGCTGCTTGAGATTTTGGCCGTTTTTGGCGATGGCAACAAAATCGGGCTTCTTCAGCTTAAAGCCTCTGGGTAATTTAAATGACTCTTTACCCTTTTGCAGCTCATGTTCAATCAGATGGAGGCGCGATTGATCTGATGGATTCATCATTTGGTCGATTAAACCAAGTTCGCTTGGTGCTTCGTTGTATATGGGGTGCTCTTCAGCAGCTGGCTGCGCCGCGACCTGTTTCTTTTCCTCGGCTGTATTGTCTGTCGCGCTTGAAGTTTTGCCTTTTACCTTTGCTGTTGCATCTACGGCCTTGTCTTGCAGCAAAAATGCCGCAATTCCCCCTGCGGCAATTAGGCCGACAAGCACTGCCGCTACTAGCAATTTTTTATCGTTGGCAGTGCTGTTTACCAGCGTGCTATCGCTCTGCCCTTGCCGACCGAGGCGGCGCTTAACCTTTGCGCTCAGTGAGTTAAGCTCTGCCAATCCAGTTTTGTTTTTGTCGATAATGGCTTGCAGCAATCGCTCCAACTGTTCGGCTGACTGTAGTCTATCCTCGCGTTCTTTAGCCAGTAGGAGGTCTAATAATTGCTGCACGGCTGCCGGATATTTTTTTGTAGGACAAGCGACGGCCAGGCTCAGTGGAATTTCTGAAACATGCTTGAAAATGGTTTCCATGGCCGATTGGCCTACAATTGGTGGTTTGCCAACCAGGGCTTCATAGAGTACGCAACCCAGCGAATACAAGTCGGAACGCTCGTCAAGGCTTTTGCCCAGGGCTTGCTCTGGGCTCATGTAGAGCGGGCTGCCAAAGATTTCGCCGGTTTTTGTTAAGTCGGCCCGGGCGCCGGGATCGTCCATGAAGAATAATTTGGCAATACCAAAGTCGAAGACCTTTACCCGTGGTCCTTCTCTGCTTTGGGTAACGAAAATATTGCCCGGTTTGATATCGCGGTGAACGGCGCCGAAGCTGTGGGCATGAGCCAGGCCTGCAGCTGTTTGTTTGGTTAGTTCGAGGGCGAGGTCGAGCTCTAGGATACCTTCTTCTTTCAACATCTCAGCAAGGCTTTCTCCTTGCAAATACTCAAGAACCATGTACGGTTCTTGAGCTTGATTGATGCCAAAATCCATGACCGAAACTAAATTGGGGTGCACTAACTTTGCTAGAAGCTTGCCTTCTTGCTGAAAGCGCAATAGCTCTTTTTCGTTGTAGCGTTTCCCTTTTAGAGTCTTAATAGCAACAACTTTGTCGAGATATGAGTTGAGTGCTTTGAAGACGACACCCATTCCGCCTACGCCTAGAAGGCCCTTGTAGACATAGTGACCAACTAAGGGTTCGTCGAGTAGTGGCAGAGGGGTGAGGGAATTGCCATCTTTTGAGCAGGTTGGTCTATCACCAGGGCTGACATTGTAAACTTTGCCACAGGCCAGGCAGAGGCCGTCTCGCGTCGGTCTATTGACTGACTCGGTAATTTTCCTGGTGGCATCCTGTCCGTCGTTCATGAATATGTCTTGGCCTGTATCGATAACAGATAGCGGATAACGGCTTACGGATACTAATTTAAGCACCTAAGACTGACAAAATTTACCATGTGGGTGCATTGTTTATATATTACACTCTATAGTTAAAAGTTTCCAAAATCTAAATTTGCAGAATGAGTAGAACTGTGGCGGCTTTCTACCAATATGGCTGTGTTTGCCACAAAAAGAGAGGTGCCCTTCCTTGAGCACCTCCCCGCCAATTAATTGCTGGTCAGTTTCTATTTCTTCTCGGGTGCTGGAGGAGTTGTGGCAATTGGGCTGACTGCAGTAGCGCCGTTTTCTTGTTTGGGCAGATGCCTCTCAACGAGCTCTTTGTAGTCGCGATAAGGCCTGGCTCCGGCAAGGCTTTCCAGCATTGTCTTGCCTTCGGCGCTGAATACCATGACGGTGGGAATCGACCTAATCGCCTCCTCCTTACTCACTGTGGGCGCCTTTTCGATATTGACCTTCACCACTACGATGCGCCCTTCGTATTCTTTTGCCAGCTTGTCTATCAGTGGTTTGACGGCTTTGCAAGGACCACACCAGTCGGCGTAGAAGTCAACCACGACGATGGTTTTCGCATCTTTCAGAGTAGTGCGAAAGTTACTGTCGTCTAGCGTTTTGATTTCCATGGGCTTTTGCTCCAGAGCTTTTGCTGCGTTCGGTGTTGCTGTTTGGTTGGCCGATGTGGCCGTTGCGGTCGTTGCGATCGATGGATTGGTTGATTGAGCGGCGTCTGAACAGGCGACCAAGACTGTCATAGCCAGAGCTAGGCCTGCTGCAAATGTGATTGAGTAGCCTTTCATGGCGTACCTCATTTCTTATTTTGTCAATGTGTTGGGATTACTCAGTAACAGCCTGAGCGGCTTTGTCGATTGCAGCAATTACTTCAGTCTGGCTTGGTATTTCACTGAGAACCACTGGTTGATTGGGCCGGTGGGGGCTGAAAACCACGTATAGAGGCACACCAGAGCGTCCAAACTTCTGGAGAATTTTGGTAATTTCGGCATTGCTAGTGGTCCAATCTCCTTTGTATGCGATTACTCCTGCGGCTTTGAACTTGTCGGCAACTGCCTTGCTGGCAAAAGTCGTTTTTTCGTTAAGCTTGCAGGTTTGGCACCACTCAGCGGTAAAGTCGAGGAAGACCACATGTCCTTCACTGAGGCTTTGATCCACTTGTTCTTTGGCGAATGGCTGCCAGTCGATAACATCGCTCAGCTGTGATGCTGTAGCAGAGTTGACCGCCTTCACTTCCGTCACTGCTTTCCAGGCAAAGGCATAGAGGCTTGTAGCACTTATCAGGCAAGCAATTAGCCAGACAACAATTTTTTGCCGCTGCGATGCCATAAAGTTGGCAAATGTGCCCACTAACCAGGCACTAAAGCTTGTGGCAACTATGAAAATCAAGCCACCGATAAGGCCATCTGCACCGGTAACCGAGCCCAGTATCGACAGTAGCCAGACTGCACTGAAGAGCAGGATGAAGCCCATGCCTTGTTTGAAGTGCTCCATCCACTGGCCTGGTTTGGGCAGTAGTTTTTGCCAACTCGGATTGAAGCTGAGAAGCACATAGGGCGAAGCCAGGCCAGAGCCAATTGCAGAAAATACTGCAAGAATGCCCCACCATGGCTGGGCGAAGGCGAAGCCAATAGCGGCACCTAAAAACGGAGCGGTACAAGGAGTGGAGAGAATGGTGGCAATCACACCAGTGAAGAACGACCCAACCAAGCCTTTGCGACGGCTCAACTGTTCTAGGTTTCGCCCGGTATTGATGTTGACCATGAAGACTCCAAAGAGCCCTAGAGACATCACTGTGAGCAGGGCTGCCATGCCCAGAACAAACAATGGTTGCTGAAACTGAAAGCCCCAACCTACCGTTAAGCCAGCCGCTTGGAGGGCAATCACGGCGCCGCCAAGAACGAGGCAGGTCGAAACGGTACCAGCGGCATAGGCCAAGCCAAGCATGAGCACTTTCGCTCTGCTTTCACCGGCTTCTTTGACGAAGCTGAGAATCTTCAGCGATACCACCGGTAGTACACATGGCATGAAGTTGAGGATCAGACCGCCAACAAATGCTAGTGACAGATACTGCAGGTAGGTTATCCAGTCGTTCGACTTTTCAGCCAGATTGAAGTCTTGATTGAAGACAGAATCGTTGCTGTCTACCTTGTGTCTTAGTGCTGGAAATTGTTGGAATTCTTTCGTCTGGGTGGCGTTGGCCGCGGTTTGGGCGTCGACGACGTTCAACTCGACTGCAACCGAAGCCTCGCCGGGTATACAAGAGTTGTTACAGGCTAACCAGGTAAGATCGGCACTCAATGTCAATTTGCTGCCGAGAGCAAGGTTGCCTGGGGCTTGAATTGGTATGGCGATGATGGTCTCTTGGCTATAGACATTTGAGGTAAAGCCGCCCTCTTGATTGATTTCTGGCTTGAGCCAGATTGGTTCCTCGGCAATGAAACCCGGCGGCAGATTGAGCTTTATTGATGTGGCACGGCCAGTTTCGCCAGGATCACGATAGTAGATGTGCCATCCAGGAGACATTGTGAACTTGATGCCGACATAGGTTTTGCTACCTGCAGCGATCTTGTCATTCTCAGTAATGATGCTAGCTGCTACTTCGGCAGTCTTAGTGCTCGAGGCTAAGGCATTGCTCTGGCTGTCAGATTTTGTTATTTCTGCGGCCAGTGATTTAGCCGGGGAGGGAATGAAGTTGTCTACATTTGCCCCTGCTAGTAACAGACAGAGAGCCAGGAGAAAGAGTTTTGCGTGTTTCATTTGCTTGACCTTCAGGAAAAGCATTAGAGTGGCTGTTTGCTGAAAGCAAGTGCCACCCGTGAATCAGACTGAATTACCAGGCCGGTAAAGGGCCTGTTTCCTGCATACGTGCGGAAAAGTCTGGTGGTTACCTTATTTTTTAGCGCTGGGGGAAATCTGGTTTGATGCTCTGCGAAGCTATGCTCACGGTAAATGAGTTTTTGCGTTGATTGATTGCACAGAGCTTGGTAAGAAGGGAGGTAAGTTGTTGTTTCCAGATATTGGCTAAAGTAGGTAATTGACCCTGACATTTACATAGGCAGACAAACCATTACAAGCGCAACAGATCTTAAGATTTGGAAATAATCCCGAAGAACCAGAAAAGAGTAGTTCTTGATAGCTCGTCGCTTGGCTACCCAGGCTGCGCTAGCTTATTTGGAGGCTGTTAATCCTGGCTGATAGGCCCTTGAAAACACGCTGCTTTTGACCGTCTTTGTTGCTGTATTCGGCACCATTGGCGATACTAACTTGCTAAGTCTTGGTCCACTAAAGAGAAATTGTAACTATACGATTTAATAGAAGCTTGGAAAAAATTGAAAAATCGAAATTGTAGAAGTTTTCTAAAAACCACAGGGGCTGCCAGTCTATTGTTCTGACTGGCAGCCCTGAGGCAAGTAGTGCTTATGTTTTACTTTGTTCTTGGCTGAAGCGAATTCAGCTGATGGAGCCCAGCGCTACCAGAGCGATGCCCCATTCGGGACAGAGCAGCAGGGCGCCTGCCATACCGATGGCGGCCAGCAGAGCCAGGCCGAAGAGCAGCACCGAGGTCGTGAACTGCCAGAGCGAGAGATGGGCAATGAGGTTGCCATCTTTCACTTCCACCGACTGCAAGAACATGCGGATGGTCTGGCCTTTCAAGGTGTCGGGGATCTTGTATACCGGTGTCACCGTAAGCACCGCTTCGGCAGACCGTTGCACCAGCTTTTGACCGGCCGCTTCGGCAGCGTCGATGATTTCTTGCTTGTTGGCTGTGACCTTGGGCGAATCCACCCATTTGTCCAGCAAACCACCGACTTTGTCGCCGATGCTGAGGGCCGCGCCGTTGGCCTTGAAGTCTTTCAACTCAAGCTTTTCCGGCTTGAAGTAGAAAGCTCCTCGGCCGTTGTCGTAGGTGAGAACACCCTTGCCGACGCCGTTGAGCGAGTACTCCTTGCCGAACTTCTTGGTCGAAGCAACGAAGTCGAGGGTGATGTCGTTGCCCAGAGTGACGGTTGCTTTCGAAACCGTGACGTCATGCTTGGCGGCAAAGGGCATCTTGCCGTCGATGCGGCTCTGCAGTTCGCTCTGCGAAATCGTGATCGATTGCTCGGCGAAGAAATTCCAGTAGACTCCCACTGCGCCTACCAGAAGGAGGATAGCAGTGAGGGTCCAGACTAACTTTCGTTTGCTCATAGGGCCTTGTCCTTTCACGTTTTCGTACGTGTTTGCGCGTTTGGTATCAATTGCCAACTACGAAGTGCCAGGCTCAGCTGAGCGGCGTCGCTTTGTTGAGCAGCACGCCCTCGGGCAGTTCGCCGATGTTGACGCTGTCGCCGCGCAGCAGCTGTTCGCTGATGGCATCACGCCACGACCAGCCGGTGCCGCTCACCGTTGCTTCGGGGTTGATCCAGGCCAGCACCGCCGGCAGTGCGCGGGCGACTTCGCCTTCCATGGAGAGGTTGCCGAAGGGGCGGAAGGCCAGCGGAGCCGGATCGCCGTCGTCGAGCTTGATCACCGATGCGTGGCTGATGATTTCGCCAGCGGCGAAGGGCGTGAGCAGGGCCGCCGGGATGGGCGGGCGCTGGCAGCGGACATGGGTCCTGGTTTTGGAAGGGTTCATGATTGACCTCAAACTTTGCTGTTGATGAGAGAAAAAGGGGCACAGTGTGCCCCTTTGTTTGCCGAGCTGTTGACAGCCCAGGGCTTGTCAGTCGCCGATGACCTTGGCGGCCGTGTTAACGGCGCTTTCGGCTTCGCCGATCAGGCGTTCGACGGTGACCAGTTCCTTCGGGCCGAAGGTGCCGAACTGGCTGTCCAGGCCTTCGACCTGCTGTCGGGCAAAGCCGAACTGCCAGGCCAGCGACGGCCGCATTTCGGCGGTGATGCGCGGGTCCACTTCCAGGCTGGCGATACGCTGGCGCACGGTGGCGAGACGGGTTTGCAGGGCCGCTTCGGTGGGGCTGAGGGTGGAAGTGGTGGAAACGTTGGAAACGTTGGAGTTGGTGGCGGAGTTCATATGGTCCTTTGGTTGCAGTGAAGTGATTGAGAACAGGTTTAGTTCAAGAAAAGGGCTTATCTGAAGGGCTGCGGTTCACAGCGGTGTGAGCAGCACCCAGGCAAGCAGGAAGAGCACACCACCAACGGTCAGTGGTGTGGCAACAACGCCCAGGCTGATGCAGGCGAAGGTGCCGACGGCAGCTCCGGCAAGCACGGCCAGGAGGAAACGTGGTAGGTCGGTGTAGCGCTGCTCTTTCTGCGGCAGCACAACGAACATGACCAGCAGCCAGACCGCTTCGACTGTGCCCAGGGCAAGCAGCAGCGGAGTGGCCGAGACACCGTTCCAGTAGCACTGCACCAGGCCGGTGCCCAGACCCGCAGCGAGAGCGGCGAGAATGTGCAGTTCGCGGCAGAGCAGCTGCTTTTTCATGTGGTTGGCCCAGTATGCCTCGTTCGACTCGAAGTCGAGAGAGGAGCTGCCCTGGAACAGGTGGGAAAACAAGAATTGAACAGCGATGAAGATGGCGATGAAGGTTGCTGCTGTGGTTAGTATCAGAGGCATCATTTCTCCCGATAGTTTGTGTCTTTGGTTTTGATGGCGGAAAGAGGCGAACTTAAACGTCCGCCTCTTTCCTTGCTGTGTGCCCTGAGCTTGAGCTCAATGGCCGCCGTGGTACTGAATCTCCTTCGAGATCTTGTCGTCGTACTTGTCGATGCCTGCCGGCAAGCTGAAGGGCTTGAACACGTAGTACGAGTCAGGCACGGTGAAGCTCGGGCCGGCACCGGGCGTCAGGATGACTTCGGGCAATTCCTTGCCGTTGTCGTCGCGAGCCTTGTACGAGACCGCCTGACCGCTGGCGTTGAAGGTGTACTCCTGGCGACCATTGAGGTACTCGAAGTTCTTGTAGACCGTGACCTTCTCGATGGTGCGGTCCGGGCGCACGTCGACCTCACGCACCGGCTTGCCTTCGTCGTTGGTCTCGGTGAAGCGCCACAGCACCATGGGGCGGTAGCCATTGCCGTCGACCGGGCCGCTCTTGCTCTCGCGCCAGCGGGTCTCCAGGTACGGTTTGCCGGCTTCGTCGTAGTGGTTGACACTGATCGAGCGGTCCGACCACATCTGCACCCTGAGCTCGTCCGTGCCGTTGGGGCGGTAGAGCTTGAGATGGGTGTAGCCGATGCCCCGGGTGGCTTCGACGCGCGGCTTGCCGTCGGGGTACATCTCGCTCAAGCCGTAGTGGCCGTAGCCGCGGTCTTCTTTGCTGACGACGACTTTGCCGTCGGCAGAGAAATGCTCACGGTTGAAGCTGGTCTCGGTTTGGTTGAAGCCCTGGCGCACGAGAGCAGTGCCATCGGGGCGATAGAGGGTTTCGCTCTCGAGGGTCTTGCTGGTGAGGTTGTAGGTCTCCGAGCGGGTGGTCAGACCAGCAGCGCTGAAGAAGTCGGTCTGGAACTTGTTGCCAGCATCCACCAGGTTACCAGCCGAGACCAGCTTGCCATCAGGGCTGTACTTGCGTTCGCGAACAGGCTTGAGGCCGGTGACATCACGCTCGATGGAGGTGAAGAGTTGGCCGTGCTTGCTGACGTTGACTGCACCATCCTTGGCGAACGATTCGCAGTCTTTGCGGTCGCTGACAGGATAGTAGGTGGTCTCGCTGTGAATCAGCGGCAGCCGTTTGTAAACCACCACCTTGGTCTTGCCGTCGATCATGTCGATGTTGTCGATGGCGCCGCCAAAGTCGTCGAGCACACGACGGCGCTGGCATTCGTTGCTTTCGCCGGGAAGTAGAAGAATTTTCGGCATGGCGACTTCGGCAGAGGCAAACGAAACGGTGATGTTCTTGTCGAACATGCCGTTGACGTAAGCTACCGAAGCCAAGCCTGCCACGACAGCCAGGGCTGCCGCAGACAGAATGAGCTTTCTCATTTTTGTACTCCTCTAGAGTAGTTACTTGGTTTGGATGTTGGGTCGCTTCTGGGCGCTCTGTTTTTCGTACTTGGTCAGCCCCGCTGGCACGGTGAACTGAGGCTGATTGCGAAAGAAGTCTGGTGCTCTGCAGACCGGCAAGAGCTTATCTCGGTCTTCGCACTCGAATTGCCCTTCAATCTCGAGATATCTTGTGTACTTGAACAGGGTCACTCGTTTCAGTGTGCCGTCTGGACCGTAGTTCAGTTCGCGGGTTGGTAGCCCGTTTAAGTCGACTTCGTTGACGCGCCAGAGCACCAAGGGGCGGTAGCCATTGGCGTCAATCTCGCCGCGTGTACCTTCCAGCCAGATGCTCTCAAGGTTTTTTTTACCGGCTCTATCGAAGTGTTTGAATCGCACCATGCGAGCCGAGCCGACCTGTTCCGGACTTAGATGTACCTGCAGCTCTACTGTTCGGTCGCTGCGATAAAACGTCAACTCGCTATGACCGCGTTTTTGAGTGGCTTCGACCCTTGTATTGCCGTTGTCATACATGAGGCTGATAGCGTAGCGTTTGTGACTGCGGACTTCTTTCATCACCAGAGTTTTACCGTCGCTCGAGAAGTGTTCCCGCTCGAAGTTTTGCTCTGATGACAAGTGTGACTGCCGCATCAGCCGTGTGCCATCTGCCCGATAACTGGTCTCACTCTCTGTCACGTTATAGACGAGGTCGTAGGTCTCGGAGCGAGTAATCAATCCTTCTGCGTTGTAATAATCGGTCTGAGACTTTGTGCCCCCTTCGATTAAGTTCGAGGCTCTGACCAGCTTCCCTTGTGGGTCGTATTGACGAAAATGCACAGATTTGAGGCCAGTGCCATCGAGTTCGTTCAGCGTCGCGATTCGGCCGTGTTTGTTGGGATCGTCCGGGCCGTCTTTGGCGAAGGAATGGCAGTCTGTGTAGCCGACGGAAGGGTAGTAAACGATGTACGTGTTGATTCGGGGCAGAGGTTTGTAGACGATTACCTGGGTCGAGCCATCTTTCATGCTGATGGTGTCTATTGCTCCACCAGAATCGTCCACTGTTCTTATGCGCTGACATTGGTCGCTCTCTGGGGGAGGAAGGAAAAGTTTTTGCATTTCATCTTCTTCAGAATCAAACGGAATCGGGATGTCCTTGTTGAACATTCCGTTCACGTGAGTGGCTGTGAAGAGACATGCTGCAACAGCCAATGCTGCTGCTAGGGGGAGAAGCTTTCTCATATGAGTGCCCCCGCTAAAGGTTTAGCAGAAACTTGATTGTCTCTGCTGTCGGCGGGGCTACAGGGGCGGACACACACACGCTTGCCTTGCTGCAGCTTTAGTTTATTCTGAGTTCGTTCTGACGAGTGTTTTGGGTGTTTTTTGCTTTTTTTTGTTTTTAAGTAAGAACGGACATACTTGATTAGATATCAAGAGCAAGATTGAAGTAACAACCTAAGATTTGTATAGTAAGCTCTTTACAATTGTTACTATTATATGGCGCGGCTAGCGCAAGAGCGAAATGAATGGGCTAAATGACCACCAGTTCATGTTCTTCCTCGGCAAGCTTTTGATTAGCGCGAGCTTACGCCATGTTCTTGAGGATATCTTGAACTCGTTTAAGCTCGGCTTCCAACTCGTCCATGGTGCTAAATCGTTTGGCTGGATCTTTTTGCAGGCATTTGAATAGCAAAGGCTCCATTAACTCTGGAAGTTCAATATCGGCTTTGATTGAGCTCGGTCTAGGCGGCATGTCGTGTACGTGTCTAAAAATCAGTTGCACGGCATTCTCGCCCTTTAGAGGTGTAATGCCCACCAGCGCTTGATACATGACACAACCAAGAGAGTAGATGTCTGAACGGGCGTCCATTTTATTGCCCATGCACTGTTCTGGGCTCATGTAGAGCGGGCTGCCGAGAATGTCTCCGGTGCGTGTCAGGTTCATAGCATCGTCGCTTTCTTCGCTGAGCACCTTGGCTATACCAAAGTCGACGACCTTGACGAAATCAGGCCTTTCCGGGGTGGTGGCGAGAATCAAATTGCTGGGTTTGATGTCGCGGTGAATAACGCCCTTTCTGTGGGCGTGGGCAAGGGCACTAGTTGCCTGTATGAAAATATGGAGGAAGCGTGCCAGGCTTATGGTGCCGCCAATTCTAATGACTGGGTCAAGGTTAGAACCGTCCAGCCATTCCATAACCAGATAAGCAATTGATTTGGGAGTGATACCAAAGTCATGCACTACGACAATGTTAGGGTGGTGCAGTGTGCTAGCTGTGCGAGCCTCTTGCTCAAAGCGACGCAAGTGCAGTTCGTTGGTCGATAGGTGTGGGTGCATCACCTTAATTGCTAGCCGTGCTTCGGTTCTTTTGTGGCGGCCGCGGAAAATCACACCCATTCCGCCTTCGCTTACTTGCTCAAAAATCTCGTACTGTTCAGGCAGGTCGATGATGTCTATCAGGGGTCGCTGGTCAAATGGCATGATGAAGGGCCTGTCGCCAGTGGGTCTGCCTGCGGTTGGTCCCATGCCAGTAACTTGGGTGGCGCCAGACAAATCAGGACCGTTAGCCGAATTGGCTGAATTAAACTGGGGAGAAGGCGAGAGTTTGCCAAAATTTGGTGGTGCCGCTTGACCGGCCGCTCGTGGCATAGAAGGAGCTTCGCCTGGGCCTCTAATGGTCAACGGTGAGGCAGGCAGTGCTGAAGTCGCATGGCTCTTTGAGGCTTCAGCCTGGCTAGGTTTATTGCTAACAATCAGTTCTGGCTCATCTAGGGCCGCCACGGCGCGATTAATTAGCCTTTTAGCCAGGAGTGCAACAGTGAGTGAGAGCGAGGCTGGACAGTTGTCATCGTCACAGTGCTTGTAGCGAAAATGGGCGTAAGCCAGGCGACGTAAATCTAGAACGCTATCCCAGAGCGATTCTAGCGAGTCTTTGCGGCCCTTGCGGGCTGGCAATTTGAACTCTTTAGCGCTGGGTAAGCTCCGCAGCTGCACAAAGAAATCAGCACCTAGTGAAGCAGCCAGGCAAAGTAAGAAAAGTACCAGGGGAAGCCAGCCGCTTACTGAGATCAAATTGAAAAATGAAGCACCCCAGGGCAAGGCGCCCGCGGTCTGATTGTAATTGAGGGCGAGATGGTCAGTGGTAGATATAACTAGACCAAGGCAACAAGTGACCAGCAGAAAGACTTTGCCGAGATGCCGAAATAGCCAGCCCAGGCCAATTGTTGCTGCTGCTAGACCGGTCCAGATGGCATGGCCAGAGACAATTCGACCGTTGATAAGCTCTGAAGAAGGCAGCCAGACTGATAAGTTGTTCAGTGTGGCGTGGTTGGCTGCATGTGCATAGGCATCTTCGACGAAGGCAAATCCAGCTCCGGTGATGGCACCCATGAGCAGTATGTCGGTAGCCCCTAAGGTGAAGCTGCTAAATTTTCGGCCCCGCCACAGTAAAAACAAAAGCGGTACTAGCTTGAAAATTTCCTCTAATGGCACTGTGATAAATGGTCGCAGGGGGGAGGCACCAAGTATTTTCATCAGGGGCAGGCAGGCAAGCACAGTCAGGCCCATGGTGAGGCCGCCAGCAAAGAAAAAGGTGCCAATTTTTTGGATGGTGATGCTGCGAAATGGTGTGGCGATGATTGTCAGTATCAAGACAAAGGCAAGGTTGAAAGCAAACCAGGCAATGCCTTGGATGCCAGTGACAAGCAGGGTTGGCACCAGCCACAGGGCGACACCAAGCCAGAGTACGATGTGGCGTACTTGCAGTCGACTGGTGCCAAATGGCACCGTTCCCCAAGAGTTGACTTGCCCTTCTGCGCTCAAGCCTTACCTCCCTTTTCGGGATTGATCTTTTTAGCGCCATGGTTGCCATCACGCTTGCTCTGGTATTTGCCAAAGGCCTCTAGGGCCATATAGGCAGCCGGATTACCTTTGAGGGCTGTGAGCAAGCCCTTAACTCCTTCTGGGCTTTCTTTGCTAGCATCTTGAAGTTGTCTGTAGGCAAGTAAATACTTGGCCTGCAGAGCCTCAGGGTCAGCAGGAAATTCTTTGGGCAGACTCTTGCGCTGAATTTTTGCTACACCAGATAAGAGCGCAAACATAGCCAAACCAGCAGCTATGGCACCAATTACACCTGGGTTTCCAACTTTGTCAGCAACATCGTGCGCGAATAAGTAATTTAGTGAATTTAGTAAATTGAGTAGGTTGAGGTAACTCATTACTTTTTCCCGCCAAAGAGGCGTTGGATTGTCTGTTCATAGATGCGGCTCAATTTATTCAGGTCGTCTATTGAGCAACATTCGTCAACTTTGTGAATGGTGTCATTAACTAGGCCTAGCTCGATTACTTCGGCCCCACTAGGAGCGATAAAGCGGCCGTCTGATGTGCCACCGCTGGTTGAGAGTTCTGTATTCAGGCCAGTTTCGGCTAAAATAGATTCTTGTACTGCTTGCAGTAGCTTGCCTGTCGCTGTGAGAAAAGGCTCGCCGGAGAGACGCCAGTCAATTTTATAATCGACATTGTGTTTGTCTAAAATGGCTATGACAGCAGCTTTTAAGCTCTCTGCCGTTGATTCGGTCGAATAGCGAAAATTGATCCAGGCTTCAAGTTGACCAGGAGTGACATTTTCAGCGCCTGTTCCAGCATTGAGATTGGTAACTTGGAAGGTCGTGGCTGGAAAAAACTCATTGCCGCTGTCCCATTGCGCTTGGCACAGGTCGGATAGAGCGGCAGCGAAGGTGTGAATGGGGTTGACTGCCTTGTGGGGGTAGGCGGCGTGCCCTTGTACTCCACTAACGTAAATGCGGCCATTGAGAGAGCCTCTGCGGCCGTTTTTAACCATGTCACCGACTGCTTTGACCGAACTTGGTTCTCCTACTATGCAGTAGTCGATTTTTTCTTGTCGTTTCAACAATGCTTCTACGGCTTTAACCGTTCCGTCAACGCTCGGGCCTTCTTCGTCGCTAGTTAGCAGTATTGCTACAGAGCCTTTAGTTGACTCTTCTTCTGTGCTGCTGAAGCTCTGCGGATTGGCCTGGCAGTAGCGCTCAATGGCGGTGACAAAGGCGGCAATGTTGGCTTTCATATCAGCAGTGCCGCGGCCATACAAATAGCCGTTTCTTTCGCTAGGTTCAAAGGGCGGGCTCTGCCACTGGTTTTCCGGGCCAGGAGGGACGACATCTGTATGACCAAGAAAAACTAGCAAGGGTGAGCTGCTACCTTTTTTGCACCAGAGGTTTTTCACCTCGCCGAATGGCATAGTTTCACTACTAAAGCCAAGAGCATTGAGCCTTGCGGCAATTAGATTTTGACAGCCCGCGTCTTCTGGTGTGATTGACGGCAATCGCACCAGCTCTTTGGTCAATTCAAGGGTGTCAGTTTTCTCTATTGCCTTTCTCCGATTTCTTTCTAAGCGTTGGTTTCGCTTTCTGTTCCTGCTCTGAGTAGTTCGTTGATGCTGACCTTGCCACGGGTTTTGGCGTCGACTTGTTTTACTATGACGGCGCAATAGAGGCTATATTTACCATCTGCCGAGGGCAGATTGCCTGATACTACCACCGAGCCTGCCGGAATTCGACCGTAGGTTATTTCACCGGTCATGCGGTTGTAAATGCGAGTACTCTGGCCGAGGAAGACACCCATTGAAATAACTGAGCCTTCTTCGACAATTACTCCTTCTACCACTTCAGAGCGAGCACCGATAAAGCAGTTGTCTTCGATGATTGTCGGGCTCGCTTGCAAAGGCTCAAGCACCCCGCCAATTCCAGCTCCGCCCGAAAGGTGAACGTTTTTGCCAATTTGGGCGCAAGAACCTACTGTGGCCCAGGTATCGATCATCGTGCCTGAGTCAACGTAGGCGCCTATGTTAACGAAAGCAGGCATGCAGATGACATCGCTGCCAATGTAGGCGCCTTTTCGCACTGCTGCTGGTGGCACTATGCGAAAGCCGCCTGCGCGAAAATCGGCTTCAGTGTAGTTTTCAAATTTGCTTGGCACTTTGTCGTAAAAGTTAGTCGACTGGCCGGGCATGACTACATTGTCGTGGGTTCTAAAAGAGAGCAAGACTGCTTTTTTAATCCACTCATTCACTTGCCATTGGCCTTCTTTCTTTTCTGCTACCCGCAAAGAACCATTATCGAGGCCGTCGATGACTTCGCTTACGGCCTGCCGTACTTTGGCGTCGGCATTCTTGGCATTGATTTCAGCACGTTTTTCAAAAGCCTCTTCAATTGTGGCTTTGAGTGTGTTTAATGCGGTTTGTTCTGCCTGGGCGTTCTTCGTTTCCATTAGTGCTCGTTTCCTTTTCTACAAACTTTCAACAAAATTTCTCAGGCGCTGAGCCCCTTCAATACATTCTTCTAGCGGCGCTACCAGCGCCATACGCACCCGCTTAGCTCCAGGGTTTGTGTCATGGGCCGGGCGTGATAAATAGGTGCCAGGAACAACAGTCAAATTTTCGCGGGCAAATAACAGGCGAGTAAATTCAGTGTCGTCGATATTGGTCTCAGGCCAGAGATAAAAGGCTCCTTGGGCTGGGGCTACTTTCATTACAGGGGCAATGGTAGCAAGTACAGCTGTAAATTTTTGCCGATACAAAACCCGGTTAGCTATGACGTGTTCTTCGTCGCGCCAGGCTGCTGTGCTTGCTTTTTGGAAGGGCGGGGACATAGCGCAACCGTGGTAGGTGCGGTAGAGCTTAAATTGGGCAATTATTTCGGCGTCTCCAGCAATAAAGCCCGAGCGCATCCCCGGTAAATTAGAGCGTTTCGATAGACTGTGAAAAACAATGCAGCGCTTGTAGTCGCCTCTGCCCATCTTGGCACATACTTCTAAAAGTCCGACTGGTGGCTGGCTTTCGTCATGGTATAGCTCCGAATAACATTCATCCGAGGCGAGGATAAAGTCATATTGATCGGCTAGTTTAACGAGCTTTTCTATTTGCTCCGCTGGCATTACAGCCCCGGTTGGATTGCCTGGCGTACAGATAATCAAGATCTGGCATTGCTGCCAGATTGCTTCAGGAACGCTGTCGAAGTCAGGTAAAAGTGTTTGCGGGTCAACATTGAGAAAGTATGGCTGGGCGCCGGCTAACAGTGCTGCCCCTTCATAAATTTGGTAGAAGGGGTTGGGCATTAAAACCAGGGCGTCGGGGCCTGGTTTTACCGCTGCCTGAACAAAGGCAAAAAGGGCTTCGCGGCTGCCATTGCAGGGCAATATGTTCCTGTCTTTTGAAATTGAATCGGGGCTTAGTTTAAAGCGCACTTTGAGCCAGTCGCAGATAGCCTCTCTCAGATCGCCCTCGCCAATAGTGAGGGGATAGCTGCTTAATCCGCCTATTTCTTTGGCGATAATTTCAGCAATAAAAGGTGGTGCCGCGTGTTTCGGTTCGCCAATAGACCAGAGAATTGGGCTCTTTGGGGCTGCCTTTGTATCGGCCAGCAATTTAGCTAAGCGCTCAAAGGGATACGGTTGTAGCTCAGCCAGGTGGGGGTTCAATCGCTCACTTGCCCTTGTAGTGTAGAGCCAGTCTGCGTGCCGTTTCTGCCAACACCGCTGAGCCAATGTAGAGGCCTGATTCATCTAAGTCGAAAGTGGGGCTGTGGTGACTGCGAGTACTGCCCTTAATTTCGGCGCCTAAGAACATAAAGGCACCGGGTACTTTTTCGGCAAACATAGAGAAATCTTCGCTCCAGGTCTTGGGCTGAATCGCTATGACATTGTCTTGGCCAATTAAGTCTATGGCCGCTTGGCGCATTACTTCTGTCACTTCAGGATGATTGACTGTGGTGGGGTAGCCCAGTTCGTATTCGATTTTGTAGTCGCCGCCTAAAATTCTTGCTAGCTGGCAGGCCTTGTCGAGTTCTTCCATGATTTGTTCGCGCACAGCCTGGCTGAAGGAGCGGAAAGTTCCTTCCAGCTTAACGCTTTCAGAAATGATATTACCCCTGGTGCTAGAGCTGTGGAAGGAACCAATGGTGACAATGGCTGGGTCAAGAGCCGAGATGCGGCGTGAAATGATTTGTTGAATGGCTTGCACTACCTGTGAGCCCAAGACCACAGCGTCGACAGTGCTTTCAGGATAGGCGCCATGGCCGCCTTTGCCAATGATATGAATGACGAAACTGTCGGCAGCAGCCATGATTGGTCCGGGAATAATGCCTACTTTTCCGGCCGGCAAGCTGGCATCCATGTGCAGGCCTATGATTGCGGAAACGCCATCGAGAGCATCGTCTTCTAACATTCTAAAGGCACCTGATTTGCCTTCTTCATCGCCAAATTCTTCGGCCGGTTGCAGTACCATGCGAATGCGGCCAGGAACTTCGGTTTCGGCAAGCATTTTTGCGGCGGTGAGGCCACAAGCCATGTGGCCATCGTGGCCGCAGGCATGCATCACGCCCTGGTTTTTCGAGACATAACCAGCTTTATTGTCTTCATCAATTGGCAAGCCGTCCATGTCGGCTCGAATGGCAATAAGTGGCCCTTGTTTGCCAAGGTCGCCAATGACGCCAGTTTTACCAACACCCTTTTTTGTTTTGTAGCCAAGAGATTCAAGTTTGTCGTTCATTAACTTGGCAGTTTCGATCTCATGAAAACTGAGCTCTGGATGTTCATGCAAATGCCGGCGCATCTCAATAGTCTCGCCCTCTAATCTCTTGGCATTGGTAAGAAAGTGCTTGTCGCTCTCAGCTTTTTCGGTGGTCGGCATGTCCTATTCCTGAATTTAAGTCTGTAACTCTCTCTCTGTAAGCATTATGGCGTTAAAGTCTTCGCTGCCTCTCGGCTTCGAAGACTTCGAACTTTACTACGATTTTGCTGATGGCGACAAGTGTTAGTATTGGCCGCGGCCGCCAGAACTTGGCCTGAAGTTTGCTAAAGATTCATCCACAGTAGTTTGGGTGATGCGCAGAAACATTTGGGTGAGAGCCTCAATCTGCTCGTCGGTAAACTTTGCGTTTGTATCTTCCACAATGTTTTTGATGATTCTTGTGGCTTCAGATTTCAGCATGGTGCCTCCAATGTGGTCTTGTAGTGGCTTCAACGCCCTTGAGTTTAGCGCGTTTGCCTATAACTGGTTAAATTTGTTGACTTTCAGGCACTTAGGCTAGGGCCAACTGGTCAAGAAGGCTTGAGATTTGCCGCATTTGTTGGGCAACGACATTCTTAACGCTCTTCCAGGCAAGAGCAAGGCCACTCTTGGCTTGTTGGTTCTTGCGGCAAGTAGAGGCGCTCAACATTTTTTGGTGGGTTTTTTTGTGAGCAATTTGTTCTTGGCGCTTAGAGTGAGTTACTTCAACGAGAGCGCGCAATTCAGTTGCTGAGCTAACTGGTAGCATGCCGGTTTTGGCTGCTGGTAGTAAATTGCGCCGACGGGCTGGGGTGGGCATGATTGGTAGCGCTTGCAGTTTGGTTTGGGACGCGCCGACAGCCAATACTAAGGGTGCAGAGATGGATGGTAATTTGTCGCTGGTTACAAGGTTTTGTTCGTTGTCGTTGTCGAGTGAAGCTAAAACTCTGGCAGTTCTCTTCAGGCGCACTACGCTGCTATCGGCGTACATGTTGCGCAGGGCTTCATTAGAAGACATCGAACCAGCGCGGAACTCTAGTAATTGGCCAAACGATGGCTGCTCGCTGGTTAGAGATTGTAGGCGCTGTATCTGACTAGCGCAGATGTTGTCGAATTCTAGACTCATCATCTCTGCACTTGGTAATGCGAGAAAGCTTTTGGCAGAGGCGTTTTCGGTTGCAGGGGCGCTAAAAGATGACGAGCTCATTGGACAGTACCTCGACGAATTGCATGTGTGATATGGATGCCTTGCTGTTTATTGTTTGCCATAATGACAACAAGGCCTAAACGTTGTCAGCACCTCTTGGCACCACGTTTAATGTTCGCTGTCGAAAGTGACATTCTTATTGGTTGTCAAAAATCAAAGAGTAGCAAGGATTGCCATTGCCTGAATTGCGCCTAATTTTAGTTAGTAGCCAGTAAGTGAGCCAATGGGCACAAATGAGGTATAAGAGCTACATGTTTCTCTCGATTTCACTTGAACTAATAAGAAGGATAAGCAGTGAATAGTTCAATCAAGACCTTGGTCGCCATCACCTTGCTTCTCTCCGGTCTGCCGAGTTTTGCCGCTGAGAGTGCATCAACGCCGGCGGGGGCGACTGCTGCCCCTACTACTACTACTACTACTTCTTCTTCTTCTTCTTCTTCTTCTTCTTCACCGGCCTCTGGTCAGGCTCTCGCCGATGGTGTCAATAAGCCGGTGCGTGACAAGTGGGCTCTGATTGTCGGTATTGGTGATTTTAATAGTGACAAAATTCCCAAACTTAAATATGCCACTAAAGATGCCCGTGATTTCTATAACTATCTGATCAAAGAAGCCAACTTTGCCCCTGACCACGTGCGCATATTGCTCGACGGTAAGGCTACTCAGCGGCGCATTATGTCTGAGTTGGGCAGCAAGTTTTTGGCTCGCCTGGCTAGACCCGACGATATGATTGTGCTTTTCTTCTCCACCCACGGTAGCCCTTCACAAATGGATATTCGCGGGCGCAATTATATTGTTGCTGCTGATTCTGACCCAGAAGATTTGTTTGCTACTGGCATTGAAATGCAGAAGGTTCTGGAATCAATTCAAAGCCGCGTGCTCTCCGACAGGGTTTTGTTGGTGATGGATGCCTGCCATAGCGGCAGTGTTAGTGGCGAAGGAAAGGGCATTGCTCGCACCGGTAACTTTGACGCAGAAGTTTTGGCCGCAGGTTCAGGGCAGATGGTTATTTGTTCAAGTAAACCTGACGAGCAGTCGTGGGAATCTAAGCGTTATCAAAACGGTGTCTTTACCAAAAATCTGTTGGATGGTTTGCGCTCTGGTGGCTCGTCTACATCTATAGCTAAGGCGTTCGAGACAGCTCAGTCGTCGATTCAAAACGAAGTAAAAGAAGATCATCCTGGTGCTAGGCAAACTCCAGTTCTGCACAGCAAATGGTCTGGTAATGAGCTTCTACTAGCGATTAAACCAGTTGCTCCTGAGCGTATTCCGCCTACTGTTTTTGAAGACCTTGATTTAGACAGTACCGATGTGGCTACTGGGGTTGCTCCAGTCAAGAAAGCATCTAAGCCGGTGAAGAATCCTGAGAAAAACCCAGAAGATTTTGCACCAGCTACCTCTGGTTCGCGCGCCAATACTGGCTCTTATGCGCCTAGATATAGTGCAGAAGGGGCGGCGGCAGAAGATAGCGATAAAAAGCTGGTATTGACTCGGGCCTATTTCTCCAATGACCCTACACCAGAAAAGTCGTATCAGTATGCCTGTGAGGCATCGGGAGCTAATTTCAACAATACCGACCTCTATTATCGGAAGGCCGCGCTGCTGATTCAAATGGGCAAATATGGCAAGGCAATGCAGCAGTTGACTGATGTTCTAGTTGACGACCCTAACAACGAACACTATCGCTTGGCCCGGGCCTTCTGTTTTGCCAAGCAAGGTATGCGCGCTTTGGCTGCCGAGGATATTCGCACTGCTCAATTTAAAAATCCAAAATTGCCTACCAAAATTGAAATTGGCGACTAGCTCTTGGCAATGATTGGGTGTTTCAGCGCATATCTTTTGGGTTGGAATGCCGAACACCAGGCAGGCTATCCCCTGGTAGGGGTCATGTCACTGCGCTAAGGGAAACCCCATTAGATGAGCAGTCTATTAGGCAATTCTGGGGCTTTTATTGTTCGAAATGATTGTTCGGCGGTTGTTTGCGGTTGTCCTGGCCGGTTATGTTTTGTGCTGTATTTCTCTATTTCAACTTCCAAACATTTCAAGGCCTTTCGCAAGCAACTATCAACTGCCGCTCTTTTTTATAGCTTTCTCCTAAGACAAAGGTCTTGAGAGCTGACAGCGTCACTGATGAGTACTTGGGGCCCTTGATACCTCAACCACCCTTTCCGTCTCTGAAACTTCAACCCTGGAGTAAAAACATGAATCATGACCACATGGAACACATGCAGCATATGCACGAGCATGGCGCATCCTTCCCCTTTCTCTCACTTCTGGCTGGATTCTTCTTGCTGGGCGCGGTTTACTACGGCTTCCGCTTTTTCAACACCAAGTATCTGACCAAGGTCAACGGCTATCTGGACCGTGAAAACGAAGTCTGGCACGGCGCTTGCATGGTTGGAATGGTGAGCTGTTTGGCCCCTACCTGGTTCGGTATCGCTGACTTGTTTTGGCAAATCGCCTTTGCTGTCGGCACTGCCTGGTACCTCGTTCGCGCCTTCACTTACGGTCGATCCTTGCCCTACAACAAGCAGTGGTACGACTTCGCCCATGCCGCCATGATGTTTGGCATGTGGTGGATGTTCGCTGCACCGGTCAGCGGTATCGTCGTTACCGTTGTCTTCACTGCTTACTGGACCTGGTTTGGCTCTTACTACGCTATGCGCCTCTACAACGACTTCAAGAAGCCTCACTGGCTCTCTTTTGGTCAGGACATCGCCCACTTTGTCATGGCTGTGGTCATGGCTTTGATGATGGTGTTTCCGGCTACGTTTATGGGTCATCAGCACAACATGTCGGCTATGCCCGCACATGACATGAGCGAACCCATCTGCACCAGCCCTGCATCTGCTCCTGTTCCGGCTACCAGCACTGACTCGGCTGCACCGGCTCAGGACACCTCTGCTGGCCATGTGCATGAGCATCATGGAGCTCCGGCAGCGGCCAAGTAAAGAAGCGGGTGAGAGTTGAAATGGCCACTGTCTGTGGCTTTCAGCTCTCACCCCTTTTGCTTTTTTTAGATGTTCTACTATATTACGTCGGTAGCGCGATGACAACGGCAGAGCTTATACTCTAGGCCACTTTCAGTCTTTGAAGCGCACGATTTTGAATCTTCCACCTAGATAAGGGTTTGTCGACATCTGGCTGTTCAATTGCCCGTGATGATAGTTATAGCGATCGGTTCCTGTGCCTAGAACTTCTTGTGCTGCGCGAAAGTGCGGGTAGGGTGGGCCATCAGGCATAGCTAGGCCTGTATTTCCGCAGAGCATTAGGGCGCCTTCTGGATAGCCCCAAAAAGAAGGCACTCGCGTTACTACCATGACGTGATTTCCGGTGGATTTTTCGCCGATGATTATGTCACCGGGTTGCAGGTCTTTGGTTTGAATATCTTTTTGAGATTTGCTTGTGACCGAGGCCAATTCTGGATGTTTGGCGATGTAGTTGAGAAAAGCGTGAGAGTCGATGAAATGAGGCATGTTCTTGCCCGATTCTCTGAGCTGCGGTTCAAGCACATAGCGTGATATTGCTGCCATGCAGCCTTCTTTGCCCAAGCCTTCAGGTGTTGGGTCGTGATTGAGTGCGTGAATCAATGCCCCGGCTTCAAGACCTCTGCCGATGCGGGTGGCGGCTGAAGGGCCTGCTAGCGAGCCAACTTGCGCTACTTTGTCTTCAGTGGAGAGATTGCTTCGTTTTTCAGCGGCACCCATAGCAATACTTTCAGCCGACTGCCTGTCGGATTTGCGTGAGCCTGGTGAGAAGGCTGCCAGAATCAGGTTTTCTCGCGCATCACTGTCTGCTGACCGAGCCGACACAGGCTCTGCTTTTTCGTATGGTTTGCCGTCGAATTTGTGGTTTCCTGCCATACTTCCTAGTGATTTCCAGCGTTAGAAAATGAGTCAGCCGTGACCAGGTCTTCTTCTGCTTCTTGCTCCATACCAAGTTCTTTGAAAATCGAAGCTCTTTGTTCGTAGGCGATGGCTTCACGTTCATGTCTTTTTACATGTTCGTTTGCCATCTCGAGGGCTAGTGGCCAATCTTTGTTGTAAACGGCAGTATCGGCTAAGGTGTTCCACAAATAACCGTCTTTGCCATAGCGGTTTTTGTACTTGCTAGTGAGAGTTTGAAATTCTTGCTCTCTGTCAGGTAGGCGGCCGAGAACCCCGAGTCTCCTGATTTTCCAGCGGCTATCGTGGCGATTAAAGCGAATCACTTTGTCGGCCATTTTCACCGCAAGCTCATAGGAGCCCACTGATTTTGTTCTCTCAAAGTGTCTTTTGGCCACTTCAGTGTTGAGTGGTGATATGCGCGCTGCCACTTCAATTTGCTCTTTCTTCAAGATTTCATAGCTGGCCGGGCTCATGTGGCTGCTGTAGCCTGGGTAGAGGCCTTCGGCCCAGAGATAGTCAACGCCATAGGTGAGACAGTTCCAGCCCGCTACCAGCATCGCTAAGAGGGGAGCAGACAGGGCTGTACAGCGGATTATTTTCTTAGTTCGCTCGGAGAATACATCTGATTGGTCACTGGGTTGGCGGTGGCATATGGCATAGACGGCTGCTGCCGTTCCCAGAGCCGCAAAGAAGCAGAGGCCCACCATCGATGTCTTGTACATGTAGCCGCTAGTCTGAGAGATTACACAACAAGCCACGCCCCCGAGGGCAAAATAGATGAGGTTGAATATTTGTCTGCCTGACTTATCCCACCATTTGTGAAAACGGTGGTCATCGGCAAACTTTCCTGGACCATTAAAATCGTAGACCGAAGTCCAGATCTTCTCGCTGGTTATGCCGTTGCTATGCTCTTGGGGTAATTCCTTTGCTTGTTCCGCTGTCAGTTTTTCGCGGATTGTCTCGGCTAGAGTAGGTGAGTTGTCGCGGCCACCGCAGGTGCAGAGTTCTTTTTTCTCTTCTAGCAGTTCTTGCGGTGCTGCTTCAGCGACTTCCACCAGCTCGGGGCTGACATTCTTAGTGGCCTGCATTGGCTCTTTGTAGACTTTGTCCGCCATCAGTAATAAATCTCCCTGTCAGCGGCAACAGCAAGTCTGAGCCATTGCTTCCTATCGACATCTTACCCCCAGAACGGCAAAGATAGAGCTTAATTTCGAGCTGTAGCCGATTGGCGCTTATTGCCGCTTAATTTTTCCTGATCTCCTTGGCGGTCAGCCCTGGGCAAAAGGTGATGGGGAGCAGAACCAGCGCTCATTATGGCTGAAAGGTTGCTGCAAGGTTTCGAGAAAGCTATTCGCAAGATTCTTCTGTCTGAATAGGCATAGGTATCCAACGAGTAACTTTTATGAGCGCACTAACCGACCATGAAATTCGCGAACGTCTAATTTCATATACCTGTCAGCGCAACTGTTGCGGTGTGGCTGAGCAATCAGGAGCTTGCTGCACTCTTGGCGATAAAGATTGGATTTTAGGTCCAATTGAAGACACGGCAGAGGTGCTGAAGCGGCTTGAAGAGCGCTTTGCCAGGCCAGTTTCTTTTGCAGAGGTTTTCATCGAATACGAGGAAGGGCGGGCCTTATTCCCCGATAAGAGTAGTTGGCAGAACCCTGCTCACTATCCCGCTATGCGAGTTGTTCCTGATGCAATTGCCCGCTATTCTTGTGCCTTTCTCAAGAGTGGCAAGTGTTCCATTCATGACATTAAACCAAGGCTCTGTTCTAGCTTCCTCTGTGAGTACGTGCAGAAAGTAGTGCACTCAGTACTGGGTAGTTGAATCGTAGCAGTTCTAGGGGTAAATCCTCTATTTTCTAGTGCTTAAGCTACCAGTGGGAATGGCTAAATCAACCACCACTGGTAGGTGATCGCTGCCAATTTCTTCGCCGGTGTAGCGTTTGATGGTAACAATGTCTTTGCTGACGAGGCAGTGATCAATTGGGAAAATAGTTATTTTTTGATGGGTGCTCCAGCTGGGCTGAGGGCCAAACCCTTGCTCGGTATCGACTAAGTGGCTATCGTTGAGCAGTTTGCTAAAGTCGCTCGACCAGGGGCTGCAGTTCAAATCACCGGCTAGCACAACAGGGCCGCTCTTGCTTGCTTCTAGGGCTTCTTTGGCATAAATTGCAAACTCTTCATTTCTCATTGCAGTGTGTTTGATTGGAATAAATGGATGAGCGAAAATGAGGGTGAAGTGGCCACTGGCTAGTTTGATTTTCGCTATGGCCCGCGGCCGTTTTAGGTCGCTGTAGTATCTTATTTCTTTGCTTTCGAGGGGGATGCGGCTGAAAATGGCAATACCACCGCCAGTGGTGTCAGCAATCATATAGGGGTAATTGGCTAAGCCAGCTTTTAAGGCAATCAACCAGACTGGTGTTATTTCAGAGAAACCAATTACATCAGGATTGGTCTCAATAATTGTTTGCACCACGGCCACGTATTTTTTGTTCTTACCGCCCCAGAGGTTGAATTGCATTAGCTTGATGTGATGAAGGTCATCAGCATTGCTAGCCTGGCTCTCTTTTGCCGCTGGCAGGTAGAGCGGTGCGATGGCGGCGGCGTTAAGCAAAAAGGCCATGGCGGCAAGAATAGTGGCTTTTTTGTTTTTCAGGGGCAAGGTCAAAAGCAGCAGAACGGCACCGAGAAAGGCAAACAAAATGCGTCCATGGCTGATTAGCTCTAGGGTTTGATTGACCGAGCTAAAGTAGGCTGCCAATGAGACTGCCGACAGAGCAATAGATAACAGTGCCAGGGCGATTACTAAAGCGTTTTTCAAAGCGTTTCTCGATAAGTTCTCGCCGCAACTTGATGTTGGCTAGAATGCAGGGGCATATTGTGGCATATTGAAGTAGCCATGACCAAATCAAAACCCAATAGCAACTGCGACAGCCCCATACTCAACATCCGCCAGCTCAGCCCTGCTGATTTCGCGGCTTTTTGGCCAGTACGTCTGTTGGCCTTGCAAGAGAGCCCTCAAGCTTTTGGTGCTGCTTACGAAGAGAGCCTGGCTCTGCCTGAGCACGAAGCTATCGGTCGACTGAGCCCGAAAGATGGTGGCTTTGTACTGGGTGCCTTCGGCAGTGATTTGCTTGGCATTGCCGGTTTGGCCCGTCATTCTGGGGCGAAAGTGAGACACAAGGGTTATATCTGGGGCGTTTATGTTGTGCCGTCAGCACGCGGTACTGGTGTTGCTCGCAGGCTCATGGAGCAATTGTTGGAACAGTGCCGCACCATTGACGGTCTTGAGGAAGTGACACTGAGCGTTGTTACCAGCAATGCTTCAGCTAAGCGGCTTTATCAATCATTGGGCTTTGCCGTCTATGGTTTGGAAAAAAGAGCCTTGAAGATTGACGGTGAATATTTTGATGAAGAGTTGATGGCACTGCGATTCTAGACTGCCGTCTACTTCTTTTGCTTTACTATTAATAGACCGGTCTACTAATTCCCCGCTCATTTTTTTGCTTGTGAAAAAAAAAGAAGGAGGGAAGCTGAAAGTTGCCAGGCAACTTCGAGACATTCCCCCCTTCTTGTGCGAAATTGCGAACTGACTGACTAGCTTATGACTGACTTACTTGATCAGCGGGCTTTTCAGCACCATGAGCTTTTCACGGCTCATTTCTTTGGCGCTGTAAGTGATACCGCCCATGCCCAGTCCTGACTGATCCCTTCCGCCAAAAGGCATCCAGTCGACACGGAAGGCCGTATGGTCGTTCACCATAACGGCTGTAGCGTTGAGGCGCTTTACTGCATACATGGCCGTGTCCACATTGGCGGTGAAAACTGCGGCCTGGAAGGCGTATGGCAGTGAATTGCTGAGAGCAATTGCTTCATCCAGAGTCTCGTAAGAGTAGAGACAAACCACCGGGCCAAAGATTTCCATGGTAGAAACTTTAGCGCTTGCCGGCGGGTTGAGCAGCACAGTGGGCTCGTAGGCGGTTTCTCCGATGGCTTTGCCACCACAGAGAAGTTTGGCCCCGGCTGCCACTGCTTCGTCCACCCACTGGCCAACGCGAGCGACTTCGCTCGGTTTGATCAGTGGTCCGACCTCGGTTGATTTGTCGGCCGGGTCTCCAACTTTGAGTTGTTGCACCCGGGCGCTGAACTTGGCAGCGAAGCCATCGATCAGTTCTTTTGGCACGAAGACCCGTTGCACTGAAACACAGACCTGTCCGGCGTGATAGTAACCACCTTTGACCAGGGGGGCGATGATGGCGTCTAGGTCAGCGCTTTTGTCTACGATCACCGGAGCGGCACCGCCGTGCTCGAGAGCGCAACGGGTTCCTGGTGCCAGCTTTGAGCGCAGGTACCAGCCCACTTTAGCGGAGCCGATAAAAGACAGGTAGCCAACTCGCGGGTCGGTGGCGAGTTTCTCGGCATTGGCGTTGCTGAGATTGACGACCTGACACCATTTTTCTGGCAGACCAGCTTGGTGCAGCAGCTTGACGAAAGCTTGGCAGGAAGCAGGTGTGGCAATTGCCGGCTTGATCACTACTGGACAGCCAGCGGCGATGGCCGGAATGGTCTGATGCACGATCAAGTTGAGCGGGTGATTGAAGGCGCTCAGTGAGACGACGACTCCGATGGGCTCCAGGAAGGTGAAGGCCATGCGGTTGCTGGAAGCTGCGGTGAGAGCCATTGGTACTTCTTCGCCATGCAACTGGTGAATGGCTTGGATGCCCAGTTTGACTCCCTGGATAGCGCGGTCGACTTCCACCACCGTATCGGTGTAGGGTTTGCCGCCTTCTCTCAATGCAGTGGCAATCAGCTCTTCGCGCTGCTCTTGCATCAGAACTGCCAAGCGCTCCAGTATGGCGATACGCTCATAGGGCGGCAACCAGCCATCGCGGTTGTCGAAGAGAGCCTTGGCCGTTGCCAGGACATTCTCGACATGGTCAGCATTGTCGAGGGTGACAGTGCTAATCAGCGAGCGGTCATGGGGTGAGCGAATTTCCACTGTTTCTGCTGACATAGAACTAGCGCTCATGCTGCTGTCTGTTGGCACAATCTTCTCCCCTTTAGGCTGCTGTTCTTGAAGCTGGTTTGCTTCAAGCTGTTTCAGTGCAGAGTTTAGACCATGCAAGTCGAGTTTGCTGTCGACTGAGTAATCAATCGGTACATCAATGACATGCACGCCTTTGCCTGCAAGTGCTCGTTTGAGAGCCGGAAGCAGATCTTTAGTGCGTTTGATGCGCTGGCCTTTTGCTCCGTGCGCTCGGGCGAAGGCCACGAAGTCAGGATTTTTGAAGTCGAGGCCGAAGTCTTGCAACTTCACTTCTGACTGCTTCCACTTGATCATGCCATAGGCGGAATCGTTGAGAATCACTATGACCAGGTCGAGGTTCAGGCGAATAGCCGTTTCTAGCTCTTGAGCGTTCATCATGAAGCCACCATCGCCACAGATCGAAACAACCTTGCGGTTGGGGTCGATCAGTTTGGCTGCGATAGCGGAGGGCAAACCTGCACCCATAGTCGCCAGGGCATTGTCCAAGAGCAGAGTGTTGGCTTCGTGAGCCTGGTAGCTACGGGCGAAGGCCAGCTTGTAGAGGCCGTTGTCGAGGGTGACGATGCCGTTAGATGGCATTGCCGCACGTACATCTGCCACCAGCCTTGAGGGTATCACCGGGAAGGTTGAGGATTGCGCGTTGCTGAGCAGGTGCTGTTCGCCCAGCTTTTTCACCCGCAGAAAGTGCTCGAAGTTCCAGTGATTGGCGTGGCAGAGCTTTTTGAAAAGTTCTTTGCCAAGCTCTTTGAGAGAATTGGCGATATCGCCAATGACTTCGTGCTGGGGAAAGTAGACGTCGTCCACTTTGGCCGAGAAGTAGTTGATGTGAAGCACCTTGGCGCCGTTGCGCTCCATGAAGAAGGGCGGCTTTTCCACAACGTCGTGACCGACGTTGATAATCAAGTCGGCCTGACTGAGCGCAAGATGCACCACATCGTTGGCCGATAGTGCCGCCGTGCCGATGTAGAGGGGGTGCCGTTCATCCACCACACCAACACCCATCTGCGTGTTGAAGAACGGGATGCCGCTCTTCTCGACGAATTCGGTCAGGGCCAGGCAGGTGCGGTTGCGGTTTGCTCCAGCGCCGACAAGGATGATCGGCGAGCGCGCCTGACAGATCATCTCGACAGCCGTCTCGATGGCGATGGGGTCAGGGTAGGGCCGTTTGACGCGGTGGATGGCAAAGGGGGCTCCTTCCACTTGCTCAGCGGCAATGTCTTCGGGTAGCTCGATGTGGGTGGCGCCGGGTCTCTCTTCGGCAGCGATGCGGAAGGCTTCGCGGACGATGGAGGGGATGCGACTGCCATCGACAATTTGTCGGGCGTACTTGGTGATTGGTTTCATCATCTCGACCACGTCGATGATCTGAAACTGGCCTTGCTTGCTCTTCTTGATTGGTTTTTGACCGGTGATCATGACCATGGGCATGCCACCAAGCTGAGCGTAGGCCGCGGCTGTGACCAGGTTGGTGGCGCCTGGGCCAAGTGTCGATAGGCAGACGCCTGGTTTGCCGGTGAGTCGGCCGTAGGTGGCAGCCATGAATCCGGCGGCTTGTTCGTGCCGGGTGAGAATGAGCTTGATGCTGGATGTTCGTAGTGATTCCAGAAGGTCGAGGTTTTCCTCGCCTGGAATACCGAAAATGTACTCAACGCCCTCGTTTTCGAGAGCTTTGACAAAGAGATCTGAGGCTTTCATAGTGTGTTTGTCCGCGCACAGTTGTGCGTCTTCAGTTGTGAGAATGTGAAAGGTTTAGTCGGTGTCCTTACCTGCCCATGTTTAGGGTTTGGTTAGTTTAGGGTTGGGTTTGTTTAGGCCAGCCAAATCACCAGGCCAGCGAGAGCCGCATGCATAGCGAAGATCAAGCTGCAGATCAGCCTGGTCTTGCCTTCTTTGGCGTAACGTGAGCCGAAGGTGTAAATCAGTGAGCCCTGCGAAAGGATCATTCCTGCCGCAAAGTATTTGATGACAGCGGCAGCCTGGGTTGAGGCTTCTGCTAGAGGTACGTTGCGTACCTCAGCGATGAACTGAGAGAGCATTGTTTGAACTTTCTTTTGATTGTTAGTGTTCTCAATGCTGTCGTGACAGGCTGTAACGACAACACGTAGTAGTCAAGCGGAAAACAAGAAAAGAGAGGTTAGTGTCCGCAGACACGCCTCTCTTTCTTGTCTTTAGCAGCTTGGTTGCCCAAGCTCAGTGGCCATCAGTCGTCTTCGCGGGGGAAGAGAGTGATGATCGTGGGCACGCCCATGTACTCGAAGGGAACCTTGCCCATGTTGGCCGCGAACTGGTCGGGGTCGACCTGGTACTGGATGAAGCCGCGGCTGAGCCAGGCGTCCAGAACGTGCGAGCCCGGCTTGACGAATTCGGCCTTGAAAGCCTTGAGGGCGGCTTCTTCGTCGACGGGGGCGGCAGAAGGGGTTCCTTGGGAGGGGTCTTGGGTGTTCACTTGAAGTGCTCCTGTTTCGTTTGGCGAAACTGTTAGGAGTTGTTGGCCGGCTGCTGCTCTCTTTCGTTCGAGGGCTGCCACCGGGGCATGAGATTGAATTAAATGGCATAGACGTTGGAGAAGGGAGTTCGGCAAGATGATGTCTTGCTCTCCCTCCTCCAGGGTCTTTGCGACGAGGTTCTGTTCTTTGGTCGTTAGGGCCGTGGTGACCCTATAGCAGTGCTGTTGGGGCTAGCTGATTCGTGAACGACTACTACTGACCGTCGACAGGCAAGCGCGTGGTGGCGCAGGCCTGAGTGACGATCGCTTCGCGCACGACTTCAGTGACATTGTCAGAGGTCATTGGCGCGATGTCGTTGATGTAAATCGGCTTGCCGACGGTGATGGTAACGCCACCCCGCCATTTGAAACCCATGGCTCCATAAGAGCCACCAGCGGTAGCTTCGTCACGCTTGCCGAAGCAAAGGTGGATGGGGACGATGCCGACCTTCTCTTTCTTCTCGAGCCGCTCATAAGCGCCGATGGCGATCAGAGCTGAGCCCTTCTTGAAGGGAAGATAAGTGCCGGAGTTGGAGATCTTTCCTTCCGGAAAGACTACCAGCGTATCGCCGCCAACCAGCACTTTGATGGCCGGTTCGATGACGGTTTTACCTTTGGTGCGGTCGACTGCGAAGCAGCCAAACGCGCCCATAACTATTGCTTTCAGTCCCCAGAGGCCGCGCATTTCTTCTTGCGCTGTCATATACCGAGGCATACGACGCATGATGGAGTAAACGACTGGCGCGTCGAACATCGAACTGTGGTTGGGGCAGAAAATGAGACGCCCGGGGGCGACCAGATTCTCCTTGCCGACAATGCGAATGCGACCGACCTGGATGAAGACCCAGAGGCGCGCCAGATATTTTCCAACAAGCTGGAGGGGACGGAACGACTTCGGAATGAACCCGCTTGTGAGGCATAGGTCCACATACTCGCGGAATTTCTTTCTCCAGCTGGCGACGAATTCCTTGACGAGATGTGAACCCCTGTTGAATGGGGTTTTCACGGTAAGTCTCCTGTACTCACGGGGTGAGTAGGTTTTTGTTTTTGATGAAAGTAGAGAAAGATTGGGCTGGAATTTTCCTGATTCAATGCTG
>Ga0075152_10000143_pt1 | contig 56817 bp, 44 predicted proteins | sample JI61114C2DNA_FD_70964 | JGI IMG/M metagenome (GOLD analysis project Ga0075152, IMG submission 70964) | Wastewater effluent complex algal communities from Wisconsin, to seasonally profile nutrient transformation and Carbon sequestration -... | ecosystem: Engineered > WWTP > Effluent > Algae...
GCGACGCCGCGGAGGCGCTCGAGCGCTTCGCCCGGGAGGCGCCGCGGCAGGACGCGCTGCGCCGGCTGACGCGGGCGATGCTCGAGACCCAGAGCATCCACCGGCTGCGTCAGATCACCCTGCTCGGCATGACCTCGGGGGCGGCGCTGGGCTTCAACCGCGCGGCGCTGTTCGTGTACGACGAGGAGGCCCGGGCGCTGGTCGGGGTCTCGGCGATCGGGCCGCACGACGACGGGGAGGCCCACAGGATCTGGGAGAGCATCGAGATCCACGACCGGACCCTCGAGGACCTGATCGAGGAGCACGCCGCCAGCGAGGTCGACACCCGCTTCGAGGCGCTGGTGCGCACGCTCGAGTGCCCGATCGCCGGCGTCGGCGACGGCGACGAGGTCGCGGACGCGCTGGCCGCCAGCGGGCCGCTGTGCTTCACCCGCGCCCGCCCGGTCAACCCCGCGATCGCGGCGCTCGAGCCCCCGGAGGAGTTCATGGTCTGCGCGATCAAGCTGCGCGGCAAGCCGCTCGGCGTGGTGGTCGCGGACAACCGCTTCTCGCGGGCGCCGATCGACCCCGAGGCGCTGGACTTCATCAGCTTCCTGCTCGACGCGGCCGCGCTGGTGCTCGAGAACCTGCGCCTGCTCGAGAGCGTCGAGACGCTGGCGCGACACGACAGCCTCACCGGCCTGTTCAACCGCCGCGAGTTCGAGACCCGGATGCAGGAGGAGCAGTCGCGGGCGCAGCGGCTCGGCTCGCAGTGCGGGCTGCTGCTGCTGGACCTCGACCACTTCAAGGCGGTCAACGACACGCTCGGGCACCGGGCCGGCGACGAGCGGCTGCAGTCGGTCGGGGTGCTGCTGCGCTCGACCTTGCGGGCGCACGACATCGTGGCGCGCTTCGGCGGCGACGAGTTCGCGGTCCTGGTCACCGACACGAGCGCCGAGCAGGTGGTGGCGATCGCCCGGCGGATCGGGGCCGAGGCGCTCGGGCAGGGCATCTCGCTGAGCATCGGCGGCTCGCTGTGGCCGCGCGAGGACCAGGAATTCTCGGTGCTGTTCGCGGAGGCCGATGCGAGCCTCTACGAGGCCAAGCGAGCCGGGCGGGGGCGCGCTTGCGTCGACCGGGTCGAGGGCGTCCTGGTGTTCTCCTCAGGTCCGCCCGAGCCGTGATGGGCCGTCACCATGGGGTGGCGCGCAGCAGGCGCCATCATCTCCATCATCTCCATCGGAGCTCATCGGGGCGCATCGGCGTGCGCGTCGGCGAGCTCAGGCGCCGGCGCTGCCGCAGCACTTCTTGAACTTCTTGCCGCTGCCGCACACGCAGGGCTCGTTGCGGCCGACCTTCGGCTGCTCGCGCACATAGGGCTGGGGAGCGTGCGCGTGTTCGTGCGTGTGGTCGTGGTCGCAACCGGGGCCGTGGACGTGCGCGGCGTGGTCGTGGTCGTGAGATCCGTGCATGGGGGGTGCAGGCTAGCGGCCCCGGGTGGTGATGTCGAGCCAGCCGTTGGCGTTGGCGGTGATCGTCACGGTGCCGTCCCAGCCGGTGGCGTAGATCGCCCGGTCGATGGTGCGGCGCTCGAATACCTCCTTCTTCTCGTCCTTCCACGCGCCCTTGAGGCCGATCCACGCCTCGATCGGGCTGCGACGCGCGCGCACGCCGTGGTGGGGGTGGACCAGGTGCTCGAGGGCGATGATATTGGGATGTCCGTACTTGCGGGCGGTCCACGGGATGTCGCGCTCGTACGGGCCCATCGAGATCACGGCCACGCGCGGGCTCATCATCGCCATCTGGTAGTGGATCGTGGCGTTCTTGCTGCCATGGTGACCGACCTGATAGATGTCGACGTCGAGCAGCTCCGGGTGGGCCTCGTAGCGGCTGGCCAGGCGTGACAGACCGATCAGCTCGAGGTCCCCGGTGAACAGCGCCGAGGCCGCCCCGAAGTCGACGCGCACGACGACGCTGTGATTGTTGGGGTTATCCCCGTAGGTGCGCAGGTCCTCGGTGACGGTGCCCCACAGCAGGGTCAGCTTCGGGTCGACGGCCGAGGCGGCGCAGCCCGCGACGGGGTCGACGATGGTGTTGGTCAGGCCCTCCGGGGGGACGTCGCGGGCGCCGACGCCGAGGTAGGGGATCGGGGGCTCCTGCGGGTGCTCACGCAGCCACGCGTGGAGGGCCATCTGCTGGGTCGCGCCGGGGTCCTCGGTGCCGTCGTTGTGGTTGTGGGGCTGGTCTGCCCCGTTGTCGATCACGCCGCGCACCCGATAACGATCGAGGACAGCGAGGGCCGACCGGTTGTGATCGATGTGCGGGTGGGTGATCAGCAGCAGGTCGAGGGTGCGCTGCAGGTCCGGGCGTCGGGCGAAGAACGCGTCCAGGTGGCCGAGGAGCGCCTTCTCGCTGTCGAACAGCTCGTTCTGCTCGCCGCCGGTGTCGATCAGGACAGCGCCGCAGGGGAACTCGAGCAGGGTCGCGTCGCCCTGGCCGATGTCGATGAAGTGCAGGACCATCGAGTCGGAGGCGACGGTGTCCTCCGGTCGACGGGTGGGGTCGCTGTCCGGGGGGAGCCGCGGAGCCGGGCCGTCGACCTGGACCTCCAGCGGCGGCGCCGGCTCGGAGCTCGGATCGCAGGCTGCGAGCGCGCACAGGGCGAGGACGAGGCGACGCATGGGCCCGATGGTACCAGCGCGCGGGCGCGAATCACCGCCGAGAAGCGGCGGTGACCTCCTTCGGACTTTCGAGAGCCAGGTCGCGAGATGGCGGCGGGAGCTGCGACCTGCGCAACTCCCGCTGCCTGGTTGTGGACCTCACGCGGCTTCGGAGTGGGTGGGTTCTCCCGGGGCCCCGCCCTGGCTGGTCTCGGTGGCTGGACGCGGGACCAGCGGGCCCCGCTCTTTCTTGGAGAGGCGCCGGATCATGCGGCGCAGGGACTTGGCGATCGCGTGGCCCGTGGGCAGCACGACGGCCACGGTCTGGCCGTGCTCCTTCTGAACGATGATGGTGTGTTGTCCGATGACGAGGCGGATCGTGTCCTCGTCGGTCTTGTCGAAGAGGGCGAGCGCGGCGTCCAGCACCGGTCCCCAGTTCTCGACCCCGCGAAACGCCCGCGGATGCTGCGGCGAATCGATGGTGACCGCGACGACTCCGCTTGCCGCCGCCAAATGTTCCATGTTGGCGAGTAGACTCATGGTGGCTCTCCTGCGCGAACCCGCGGCCTTGCTCAGGCCCGGCCCTGTCCGCGGGACCCCATGGCCCGCATCCGGAGGCTCGTTCGCAGCAAGTCAACCATGGGCCGGCTTGGCGGGGGGTGCCACCATGGCGTCGGCATGTTTTCGCAAGTCCGCCTTGTCACAACATAACGGAGGGGCGGCGCATGCGCGCCTAACAACGTGAGGAAGCCTCGTTCGCGGTCTGCATCGGCCCCGTGGACCCTCAGCGCGTGATGGAACCGACGATCCTCAGCGCCTCCTCGACGTGCTTCTTCGGGCGGACCTGCGAGGAGAAGGCGTGGCGCACGACGCCGGCGCGATCGATCACGAAGGTCACTCGTCCGTCGATCAGGCCGAGCGTCCGCTTGACGCCGTAGGCCGCTCGCACCCCGCCGCCGGGGTCGCTGAGCAGGATGAAGGGCAGGCTGTAGCGGGCCACGAAGGCCTCGTGCGCGCGCTGGTCGTCCGAGCTGACGCCGACGACCTCGGCGCCCGCCTCCCGCAGCACCTCGTACTGGTCGCGGAAGCTGCAGGCCTCGGCCGTGCATCCGGGCGTGTCGTCCTTCGGATAGAAGTAGAGGACCACGCAGCGCTCGCGTAGCAGCTCGTGCAAGGTCACGGAGCGGCCGCGCTGGTCGAGGAGAGTGAAGTCGGGGGCGGCCTCGCCGACGCCGACCTGCGTGGTCCTGGGGGCTGGGATCATCGGCCGGGAGTCTGGCGCAGCGGCGCCGGCTTGGGAAGCCTTTGGCAGGCCGCTCGGGCTGGGGTATGACGGGCGCGGTGCTCCGCCGCTCGCTCCTCGCCCGTGTGGCGCCGCTGTTCTTCATCGCCACGACGGCGCTGCTGGTGTGGCCGCTGTACCCCTGGCTCGGCGACACGATCGAGCCGCGGGTGCTGGGGCTGCCGTGGTCGCTGGTGTACGTGGTGGGGGTGATCTTCATCGACGCGCTCGCGTTGACCGCGCTGTATCTGCTGCGCGTGGTCGACGCGGAGGAGGACCCGGAGCATGGCTAGCGCGCTCGTGTTCGGCTACCTGGCGCTGGCGCTGGCGCTGGGGATCTGGGCGGGGCGGTGCGGCAGCGGCGGGAGCGACGACTTCATCACCGGCGAGCGGTCCTTCGGACCGGTGCTGATGTACTTCGTGATGGGCGCGATGGTCTTCAGCGCCTACGCCCTGCTCGGCACCCCGCAGCGGGTGATGGCCAAGGGCTCCGACGCGTTCTACGCGCTGGCCTACGGCTCGGTGGCGCTGGTGCCGTTGTTCTTCTTCGGCGCGAAGGTGCGACGGATCGGCGCGCGCCTCGGCTTGATGACCCAGGCCGAGTTCCTCGGCGAGCGCTTCGCCAGCCGGCGACTGACCGCGCTGATGGGCGTCGCCTCGCTGCTCGCGTTCGTCCCGTACATCGTGATCCAGTGCAAGGGCGCCGACGTGGTGATGCAGCAGGTGCTCGGCTGGCCGCCGCTGGTCGGCGCGGCGCTGGTCTACGCGGTCGTCACCCTGTACGTGGTCTTCGGCGGGATGCGCGGGGTCGGCTGGACCAACGTGCTGCAGGGCGTGGTGATGCTGGTCGTCGTGTGGTGGCTCGGCGTGGCGATCCCCGGCGAGCTGTTCGGCGGGGTCGGCCCGATGTTCGACCGCGTGGTCGCCGAGCGCCCCGAGTACCTGACCCTGCCCGGCCCCGGCGCCGGCACCAGCGACTATCAATGGAGCGCCGAGGTGCTGCTCTCGATCCTCGGGTTTAGCATGTGGCCGCAGGTCTTCATGAAGTGCTTCACCGCTCGCAGCGCGCGGCTCGTGCAGCACAGCGCCGTCGTGTACCCGACCTTCCTGCTGTTCCTGGTGCCGCTGTTCTTCCTCGGCTACGCGGCGCTGCTGCTGCCGGGCGCGCCGACCGACGAGCGCGTGCTGCTGTGGTTGGTCGGGCACCCGCTGCTCGCGAGCGGGACGATCATGCTGCCGCTGTTCAGCCTCGCGGTCCTCGCCGCCTCGATGTCGACCGGCGACGCGCTGCTGCACGGTGGCGCCTCCATCTTGGTGCGCGACGTGCTGATCCGCGGCTTCGGCGTGGTGCTCGGCGAGCGGGCCCAGACCTGGGCGCTGCGTGCCGCGGTGCTCGGCCTCGGCGTGCTCGGCCTCGGCTTCACCGCCCTGGCCGATCGCTGGTCGATGGTCGACCTGCTGCTGCTCGGCTACGCGGTGCCGGTGCAGTTCCTGCCGGTCGCGCTGTTCGGTCTGTACTGGCGGCGGGCCAACACCCTCGCCGCCGAGGCCGGCCTCACCTTCGGCCTCGCGAGCGTGATCGCGCTGTTCGCCGCCAGCAAGCTGGCCCCCGGGCTGTATGCGACCGTGAACCCGCTGGACCTGCAGATCGGCGTGCTGGGCCTCGGGGTCAACGTCGTGACCATGATCGCCCTGTCCCTGATGACCCCGCCCATGGCAAAGTCCCACCTCCAGCGCTTCGAGCTGTCTTGACCATGTCCGCACGCCCCGGCCTCGCCGTCTGTCCCCTCCTCTTGCTGGGTCCGGCGCTCCTCGCCTGTGAGGCGCCGAGCGGGCGCTTCGACGCCCTCGACCAGCCGCCGCCGCCCCTGGTCGCGCTCGGCCCGGCCACCCCGCGCGAGCTGTTGCCGAAGATCACCGACGGCGTCAAGAAGGAGCCGGAGAAGCCGAAGGATGCCTGCGGCCGCGGCAGCGGGCGCGACCCCGAGGGCCAGTGCGTGCCGCTCGGCCTGCGCGAGACGGAGTTCGTGCAGCGCGTGCAGATCCCCGCGGGCGAGTTCGTGATGGGGGCCCTGCCCGGCGACTACGGCGGCATGCTCGCGCGCGAGGCCGGGGTGATCCGCTGGTCGGGGCAGCCGCCGCGGCACGTGAGCGTGCCGGGCTTCTGGATCGACCTCCACGAGGTGACGCGGGCGGCCTACGCGGCCTGCGTGGCGCAGGGCGACTGCACAGCCGTGACATGTCCCGAGGGACAGGTCGATCCGGCGAGCGAGGTCGCGCCGGAGGTCGCCGCGGTGCTGCCCCAGACCTGCGTGGCGCACGCCCAGGCGGCCGCCTACTGCGAGCACGCCGGCGGCCGGCTGCCCCGCGAGGCCGAGTGGGAGTACGCGGCCCGCGGCGTCGACGCGCGCGTCTACCCGTGGGGCAACGCGATCGAGGATCAGATCCCCGGCGCGATCTATCCCGCAGGACATGTCCGTGAGGACACCAGCTACTTCGGCATCCTCGGCCTCGGCAGCAACGTGAGCGAGTGGGTCGCGGAGGTCTACGACCCGGACGCGGGCCTGCGGCCGTTCCTGCGCGCGGAGTTTCGCGGACCGGACAGCCCGGCCCTGCGCGCGCTCCAGCGCTTCGAGCGCAAGATCGTCTGCGCCGAGGACGACGCGGCCTGCGAGGGGCCCAAGGAGCTCCCGGTCCGCCACGTGCTCAAACACGGCAACGTCGGCCAGCGCAGCGCCGGCCGCGACGCCTATCCGCTGCTCTACCCGGGCTTCGAGCTCGAGGGCTGGATGAGCACCGGCCGCGGGGCGCGCGTCGGCTTCCGCTGCGTGGCCGAGCTCGCGCCCGCCGACGTCCCGCTGCGCGTCCCGGCCCCCGCGGCACCGGTCCCGCTGGTCCGCAGCGAGGGCTCGCTGCAGCTGTTCGGCGGCGTCGCCGAGGCCGTCACGCAGGCGGAGGCCCGCCGCTTCTGCGCCGAGCTGCAGGTCCCCGAGCTCTCCACCGGCGCGCTGCTCACCGGCTGGCGGCTGCCCGAACAGCGCGAGGTGCCGGCCCTCGCCGGGAGCTTCCGCGGACCGGGCCCGTTCTGGGCCGAGGACGGCGCGGTCGTCCAGGTCTCCGCGACCTCGCCCGTCCCGCAGGACGCCCCGTGGCTCGCCGACCTGTCGCCGCCCGATGCCGCGCTGCTCGCCCGCTGCGTGCGCTCGATCGACTAGCGCGACGAGCAGCCAGGCGCGACGGTCCCACGACGACCGACGAAGCGCGGCCGCGCGCCGCGTGTTCGTGACCGCGACGTCGCCGCGCGCGGCGATCGGGCCGAGGCGCGCCTTCAAGCTGGAGGCGCTGCTATAACGAGAGGCTGCGCGGCCGACCGCCGCGATGCGGACCGTGAGCATGCAAGGACGGGGCGACAGCGAGGGTGGAGGAGGGGGCAGCCCCAGGCCGCTGCGGCGGGGGCTGCTGGCGCGGCTGTCGAGCGGCGGCCAGCGGGTCGCCGAGCTCGAGTCGATCGTCGCGCACCTGCACGAGCTGCTGAACACGCGGGTCGGCGAGTCGCTGTCGGCGCCCGACTTCGGCATCGTCGACTTCGCGGATCTGGTGCACAACTTCCCGGAGGCGACGCAGGTGCTGCAGCAGAGCATCCGCGCGACGGTCATGAAGTACGAGCCCCGGCTGCGCAGCGTATCGGTGACGCCGGTGCCGAGCCAGGACCCGCTGAGCCTGGCCTTCGAGATCTCCGGGCGCCTGGCGAGCGGGGCCCACCGCGGGCCGTTTCGCGTGCGCACGGAGCTGAGCTCCAGCGGCAAGATGCAGGTGTCGGGTCGCTAGGCGAACATCATGAGCTTCTCCCACTACTACAAGAGCGAGCTCGCGTTCATCCACGACCTCGCGCGAGGCTTCGCCGAGGCCAACCCCGCGACCGCGGGTCTGCTGAAGGAGCGCAGCAGCGACCCGGACGTCGAGCGCCTGATCGAGGCCTTCGCGTTCCAGGCGGCGGGGATCCGGGCGCGCATGGACTCGGTGCTGCCGAGCATCGTCCACGGCCTCGCCGAGCTGCTGCTGCCGCACTACCTCCGGCCGCTGCCGGCCGCGACGATCGTCGAGTTCGCCCCGAACCTGCGGGCCCTGCGGACCCGCCACAAGCTCCCCGCGGGGCGGACCCTGGCGAGCAAGCCGGTCGACGGCACCGCCTGTAAGTTTCGCACCTGCTTCGATGTCGACCTGCTGCCGCTCGAGATCGCCGACGCCCGCCTCGACGACTCGATCGCCTCGAGGCCGAGCCTGAAGATGACCCTGCGGCTCAGCGAGGCCGGCAAGGGCGCGCTGCCCGAGTGCAGCCGCCTGCGCATCTTCCTCCACCACGGCGAGCCGACCCTGCCGGCGACGCTGATGCTGTGGTTCGCCCGCCACCTCACCGGCGTGTCCGTGCAGGTCGGCGCCGAGCCGGCGGTGGCGCTCGGCAAGCAGGCGGTCGAGCTGGTCGGGCTGTCGCGCTCGCTGGCGGTGTTGCCCTGGCCCGACACGGCGCCCTCGGGCTTCCGCATGCTCTTCGAGTACTTCACGCTGCCGGCCAGGTTCCACTTCCTGGACCTCGTCGGCCTCGACCGCGTGCGCGCGGCCGGCACGGAGATCGTGGTCAGCTTCGAGTTCGACCGGCCGCCGGGGCTGCCCGCGGCGGTCAAGCGCGAGAACCTGCGCCTGTACTGCACGCCGGCGCTGAACCTCTTCGAGGCGACGGCCGAGCCGGTGCCCTACAGCCCGCTCGAGCGCGAGCACCTGCTGCGCGCCGACGGCGTCGACCCGCGGCACATGGACATCTACGAGGTGCGCACGGTGACGGGGGTCGGCCGCGGCAACAACCTGCGCCGCAGCTTCCTGCCGTTCTACCGCTTCGCGCACGCCGGCAGCGCGGCCCGCGGAGCGCCGGTCTACTCGCTGCGTCGCAGCCAGGCGATCGACGGCGGGGTCGACACGTACATCTCGCTCGACGAGCCGCGCGGGGCCCCGCCGCTGGCGCACGAGGAGTCGGTGTCGATCGAGATGCTGTGCACCAACCGGATCCTCCCGCGCGGGCTGCAGCCGGGCGCGGTCACCGAGGCGGCGCCGGGCTCGATGTTCCGCGGCTACGAGAACATCACGCCGGTGACGGCGCCGGTGCGCGTGCCGCTCGGCTCCGACGCGCTGTGGCGGCTGCTGTCACACCTCGCGCTCGGGCAGCGCGGCCTGGCCGACGTCGAGTCGCTGCGGGCGATGCTCGGGCTCTACAACGTGCAGGGCCTCAACCAGATGGAGGACGGCCGCGTCAACGAGCGCCAGATCGACGCGATCCGCAAGGTCCAGCGCGAGATGGTGACCCGCCTGGTCTACGGCGTGCCGATCCGGGCGGTGCGCACGCGGGTCGAGCTCGACGAGGCCGGCTTCCCCAGCATCGGCAACGCCTTCCTGTTCAGCGCCCTGCTCAGCGAGCTCAGCGGCTCGCTCGTCGAGCTCAACGCGGCGAGCGAGGTCATCGCCACCCTGTCCGCGTCCAAGCTGGAGTTCCCATGGCCGGTCCAGATCGGGATCTAGAGGGGCCGTGGAAGGTGTGGCAGGAGCGGCTGGTCGCCGAGCCGGCGCGCCACGAGTTCATCGATGTCCTCGATCTGCTCGGGCGCTTCGCCGACCCGGTGGTGCTGCGCCACGCGACCTCGCTGGGCTTCTCGCGCGGGGAGGTCGAGGGCATCACCATCCGGGAGGGCGAGGGCAAGCCGAGCGCGACCGTCACGGCGGCGTTCTTCGGGCTGTCCGGCGAGACCTCGCCGCTGCCGCTCTCGGTCGCGGAGGAGGCCGACCGCGACGACGATCACGCGGCGATCGTGCGCGGCCTCTTCGACATCTTCCACCAGCGCCTGCTCGCGCTGATGCACATGGGCATCACGGCGCTCGACTACCCGCGCAGCTTCCGCGAGGACGGCAAGGACCCGTGGACCCGGGGCATCCTGGCGCTGCTCGGCCTCGCCGATCGCACGAGCTCGCTGCCGCCGGCGGTGCTGCTGCGCCTGGCGCCGATCCTCGCCACCGGGGTGCGCTCGCCGGAGATGCTCGAGGCCGGCCTGCGCATCGCCCTCGACGGCTGGCTCGACCGCGCGTCGATCCGCTGCTCGCCCTTCACCGGCGACTGGATGGAGATCGACAGGCCCGAGTGGTCGCGGCTCGGCGGCGCCAACGCGGCGCTCGCCGCCTCCGCCGTGCTCGGCACCACGGTCATGCACCGCGCCGGCGGGGCGCGCATCAACGTCGGCCCGCTCTCGGGCGACGCCTACCGCCAGTTCATGCCCGGCGGCCAGGCCCACGCGCGCGTGCAAGAGTTCACGGGGGCTTTCCTCTCGGCGCCGGTCAAGCTCGAGATGGTGCTCGAGGTCGAGGACATGACCTACCCGCCCGGTCGCCTCGGCGAGCGTAAGCTCGGCGACGACCTCTGGCTGGCCCGCAGCGGCAAGACCGGCCTCGCGACCAAGATCCGCGTGGCGATCGATGAGGAGGCCCCGCGATGAAGCAGAGCAAGCTCGTCGTCACGGTCGTCGACCACGACCAGCACCGCTCGAAGGCGCACACGTTCACGCGCGGCCCGGTCCGCATCGGTCGCGACCCCGAGAACGAGCTGCACCTGGCCTACCGCTTCGTGTCCTCGTGGCACGCGGTGATCAAGTTCGACGGCCGCACCGCGCGGGTCGAGGACCTCGGCACCGTCAACGGCTTCCTCGTCGACGGCACCCGCGTCGAGGCCGGCAAGAGCGTCGAGGTCCGCGGCCGCCTCGTGGTCACGATCGGCCCGATCGAGCTGATCGTCGAGCACACGCCCGCCGAGGCCTCCCGCAGGCCCGCCTCCGCCGAGCCGGTCCCGACCCCCAGCGAGCTGCTGCACGTCCGCGACCGCCGCAGCGCCCAGGGGGCGATCGACAGCGACGAGCCGGCGCTCCTGAGCTCCGGCCACACGATGGCGATGAACCTGTCGAAGGTCCACGGCGCGGCGCTCAAGCTGCGCCCGCTGTACGAGCGCCTCAGCGCGGCGCAGGCCGCCTGGACGCAGGCCCACGCCGAGGCCGTCCGCGAGCTCCAGGCGACGCGCGACGAGAACGGGCTGGCGCTGCTGCGGCGCGAGTTCCCGCCGCTCAACGACGGCGGCGGCGGCCCGGTGATCGTCGACGACGTCGACAATCAGTTCTTCCAGCAGGCCGAGCTCGGCGCGGTCGCCCAGGCCGCCGAGGAGCTGGTCCACGGGCTGCGTGGCCCCGCGAACCTCGAGGAGACCAAGCGCTTCCTGGCGCGGGTCATCGACGTGATGCGGACCTTCGCGGTCTCGACGGTCGAGCAGCTCGCGGCGATGGACCGCCAGGACAGCGAGCTCGGGGTGAAGATCGACCGCGAGCAGAACCCGGTGCTGACCACCGACTCGCCCGACGAGCTGCTGCGCCTGCTGCTCGACTGGCGCGGCGGTCGGACCGAGCGCACGCACCAGCTGGTCGAGGCGCTGGCCTGCGCGCTCGCCCATCCGACCGCGGTGCTGCGCGGTGCGCTGGCGGCGGGCCGCAAGGTCAGCGAGCAGCTGGCCCCGCGGGAGATCGAGCGCAGCGTCAGCGTCGGCTGGCCGACCCGGGCGGGCGCGCTGTGGCGGCGCTTCGAGGAGCGCTACGAGGGGGTGTTCGGCGACGGCGAGGACGGCTGGTCGCGGGCGCTGCGGGGCCAGGCGGCGCAGGCCGTCAACGAGGCCCTGGGCCGCCTGGGCGTGCCGCTGCTGGCCAGCGAGAGTGACGACGAGGACGAGGAGGAGAGCGAATGACGCGAGGATTCAGGTTGCTGTGCGCGGTGCTGCTGACGGCTGGCGCGGTGGCGATCGGCTGCCGGCCGAAGGAGCGGTCGCTGTCGATCTGCCCGGAGATGGTCGCCGCGGGGAAGGCCACCGAATCGGAGTCGCGGGATCTCCCGATCGACGTGTGGTTCTCGGTGGTGCTGCGCGGCTTCGACCGCACGGCGATGGACCCCGGCGACGAGCCGCGCGAGTGCAGCGGGCAGCCGGTCGCCGTGACGTGGCCGACCGCGATGTCGGCGGATCCGCGGGCCAAGGCGCGCAAGGTGACCCGCGAGGCCCGCACCGCGGACGACATCACCTTCGCGCAGATCAACGACGACGACATGCTGGTGTGGGCCCGCACCGACCTGCTCGAGAACGGCGACGCGATCGGCCCGGTCGCCCTGGTCCACTGGGTCCCCCGCGGCATCGAGATCCACGGCATCGGCACGGTCCAGGCCCCGGCCCAGCGCGTACGCATGCGCCTGGAGGATGTCGGCGAGGACCTGAAGGTGCTGGTGCTCGAGAGCGAGTCCTGCCTCCCGGACGATCCGAACACCTGCGCCCGCGAGGCCCAGATCGTCCCGCTCGCCGACCAGCGCTTCGTCAGCGCGCCGATGATCGAGGACGGCGAGGACCGCGGACCCGCGCGCTTCCTGCTCTCCGACTCCCGCGAGGAGCCGCTCAAGGACGGCTGGATCCGGCACTTCGCGCTGCAGCGTCGGCTCGAGTTCGACGGCCTGAGCGTCGCCGTCCAGGAGAGCATCAAGACCCGCGACTGCGACCCCGCGGCGCCCGCGGCCCCCTGTGAAGAGCACGTCGCCGCCAGCGAGAAGCGGACCCTGCTCTTCAAGGAGGGCATGCTCTACACGACCCGCGGCGCGTGGGGCCAGATCGGCAAGCCGACCCTCCCCGTCAGCCCCTGAGACGACGGCGAGGCGGCCCGCACGGTCGCCTCATGCCGTCCGCGGCCCGCAGGGCGGGCCGCCTACGCGACCCGGGTGGCCACGGCGAGCGCGGCCAGCCCGTCGGGCGGCCTCGCCTCAGTCGGCGCCGCCGGCCCGCTCGACATCGGCGCGGGTCGGACGGTAGGTGTCCTTACGGATCTGCAGGTCGATGGTCAGGACCTTGCCGGACTTGCGGGTCACGGCGAAGACCTCGTTGGCCTCGGCGAGCGAGCGCTGCTTGGTCATCTTCAGGGTGTTGCGCTTGAAGGTGAAGCGGCGAAAATTGGTCGGGGTCTGGAAGCCCTTGCGGTCGGGCACCTGGATCAGCATGTAGCGACCGAGCTCGGTGAGCACGAAGGCGTAGGCGCAGGTGGTGTCCGCACAGGTGTTGTCGTAGGCGATCCACAGCACGGGCATGCCGTTTAGCTCGGTGCGCGCGATGACCTTGCCCGCGGTCTTGCGGGCGATGATCCGCTTGAACGGGCGGTAGGCGCCGCGCTCGGTGACCTTGCGCTTGTTGACCTCGTAGGTCTGGGCGACCTCGTCCTCCTTGTAGAGCGAGAGCAGCCTCCGCTTGGGGAACACGCGGATGGTCTTGAGATCTCCGTCTCGCGCCTCGATCCGCGTCAATTCCGCCGGTGTGAGATCGAGCCGGCGAGCGCAGCCGCTCTCGACCAGCGCGAGCAACAGCATCGCGGCGGCGAATCCGGGGACATGATGGAGCTTGAGGCCCCGCAGTTTGCTGTGCCCTTTCACCTGGCTCATGGCTACCATGGGTCCTTACGCCTCGGTGCGACTCAAGTCAATGTCGCCGCGCGCGCGCTCATGCGTGCCTGAGAAGGATGTTCGGGAGCAATCGCCGATGATTAGGGTGACGATCATTCGCCAGGGGTCCGATGAGGGCGGGGAGGTCAAGGAGTTCCTCAGCGGTCAGATCACGATCGGCCGCGTGGAGCGCAACGACCTCGTTCTGGTCAACAACCGCGTCTCGAGCGTGCACGCGCGGGTCGTCCAGGCCGAGGGCGGCGGGGTGACCCTGATCGACAATAATTCGACCAACGGGACCTTCGTCAACGGCGCGCTGGTGCGCGGCCCCGTCGCCATCGAGCCCGATGATTCGGTGGAGATCGGCACCTTCACCCTCCACTTCGAGCACCTCGAGGTCGAGGAGGGCGGGGACGAGGGCGGCGAGGACATGTCCGAGATCGCACCCGCCGAGTTCGATGAGTTCAGCGAGGAGCCCGGCGAATTCTCCGAGCCCGATCTGCTGCCCGAGCTGCACGAGCCCCAACCGGAGGCCACGCCGCAGGAGGCCTTCCGCCCGCCCTCGCAGCTGCATCGCCGGCCGCGACCCGTCGAGGTCCCGGTCGAGCCGTCGCGGCCGCGGACCAGGACCTTCGCGGATGAGCCGTTGCCTCGAGCCGCGCCGACGCCGACGCCGACGCCGGCGCCGGTGCTCGTGCCGGCGACCGGCCTCGCCGGCGCCTTCGCTCGCTGCGCCGCGGCCGTGGCTGCGGAGGGCGAGACCCCCAGCGAGGCCCGTGCGCTGGTCCACGCCCGTCCCGCGGTCGACGCCTGCTGCGCCGACCTCGACCCGCGGCAACGCCGACAGTGGAGCGAGTGGATCGCCCGCGAGGTCGCGGGCGTCGGAGCGCTCACCGACATCCTCGCCGACGCGACGGTGTCGGAGATCCTGATCCAGGGCGCGACCCTGATCGAGCTGCGCCGCGACGGCGTGCGCGCGCGCCATCCCACCCGCTTCTCCTGCGCCCAGGCGCTCGAGTTGGCGCTACAACGAATGATCGGCGCCGCGCCCAGCGAGTCCCAGCCGGTCGTCGACGGCGTCAATCAGCTGCCGGCCCTCGGCGAGGTCGCCGTGCACGCCGTCGGCCGTCCGCTCGTGCATGGCGGACCGGTGGTCCTGCTCTCGCGGCCGCAGGCCGGACCGCGCTCGCTCGCCGACCTGGTCACCCACGGCCAGCTCAGCGCCGAGGCGGCCGGCGTGCTCGAGGACGCGGCGATGCGCGGCGCGAACCTGCTCGTGTGCGGTCCTCCCGGCCTCGACTGCTCGGGGTGGCTCGCGGCCGTGGCCGCGGGCGTGCCCGAGGCCTGCCGCGTGGTCGCCGTCCATCGCGGGATGATCGCGCGCGCGCTCGTCGATCGCGCGATCGTGGTCGACGGCGCCCGCGACCTGGCAGGCGCCCTCACCAGCGCGCTGCGCCTGCGACCCGACGCGCTGGTCGTCCACGAGGTCGGCGGCGCGGAGGCGACCCAGCTGTGCGCGGCGGCGCGGCGCGGCGCGGGCTCGACGATCGTCAGCGTCGCCGCGGCCTCGCCCGACGGCGCGGTCGCGCGGCTGTCGGCGATGGTCTCGCTCGGGGTCGCCGGCGACCCCGCGGCGATCCGCGCCTACGTCGCGGGCTGCTTCGACTTCGTGCTCGCGCTGCGCGACGGCGCGAACGGGCGCGTCGTCGCCGGCACGCTCGCCGAGGTCAGGCACGCGCACGCGGGCGAACTCGTCGACCTCTTCAGCTTCGAACAGTGAGCGCGCTTGTACGCACTCTCGCCACGCCCGCGATGCATGGCGAGGGCGACGGCTGCCGCGGGTTCGTGATAGCTTCGCCACGTGATACTGCGCGATGGTAGACAGCACGCCCCGCGCGCGCGGACGCTTGCAGGGGCCGCGCTGGCGCTGGCCCTGGGCTTCGTCGCCTGCCGCGGCGGCAGCGCGACGCCCCCCTGCGAGGAAGTGCCACGCGTGCAAATCCTGTTGCAGACCTCCGACCGCGCCAACATCGGCGAGAACGGTCAGTCGTGGCCGACCAAGCTGGTCGTGTACCAGCTGACCGGCTCGTCCCGCCTCGACCAGCTCGACCCGGACCAGCTGAAGGAGGAGGCCGAGAAGGCGCTGGGCGACGAGTTCGCCGACAAGCGCGAGCTGACGGCCTTCCCGACGACGAACGAGAAGCTGGAGCTGGCGCTCAAGCCGAAGGTCACGCACCTGCTGGTGGTCGCCGAGTTCCGCGAGACCCTGGGCACGGCCTGGTACGCGACCTACACCGTGCCGAGCGGCGTCCGCGACGCGCAGTGCTCGGCGGCCGCGAAGGACGAGGAGCCGCCGCTGCCCTGCGTATACGTGGCGATCGAGGGCAGCGAGCTGGTCGGCGGCGGCATGGCGCCGTCCGGCTTCGCGATGGAGCCCTTCGAGACCGTCTGCGCGTCGATCGGCGCGGCCAAGAAGAAGAAGAAGGCGAAGGCCAAGCCCTCGATGCCGGACACCCCGGACCTCTCGACCCCGAAGACCCCGAAGACCCCGACGGGTCCGAAGACCCCGAGCGCGCCGAGCAAGCCGGTCGCGCCGACCAAGCCGAATGTACCCGGGAGGTGAGCAGCGTGTCAGGACGACCAGTTTGGAGCGAGGGGATGCTGCTGTGCCCGCAGCACATGCAGCAGCAGGACCTGTATCACGAGCAGAACCTGGCGGCCCGGCTGTCGGCGTTGACGCCGATGCACTGGGGAGTGGTGGCGCAGTCCTTCGACGCCAGCGCGGTCAAGGCCGGGCAGCTGGCGCTGATGAGCTTCCGCGGGGTGCTGCCCGACGGCACGCCGATCGGCTTCGAGGCGACCAGCCCGCACCGACCGGCGAGCCGGCCGATCGGCCCGAGCTTCCCCGCCAGCATGCGCGCGGTCGAGGTGTTCCTGGCGCTGCCGACGATCCGCGAGGGCGTCGCCAACTACGCGGTCGGCGAGGCCGCCGCGGCGATGCAGCGCTACCGCACCGGCACCCGCAGCGTCTTCGATCTGACCCAGGCCCGCAGCGAGCGCGAGCTGCAGTTCAGCGACCCGAACCTCACGCTGCTGTTCGGCAGCGAGTCGCGCGACGACTACACCGCGATCAAGATCGCCGAGATCGTCCGCGAAGACGGCGGCGGCTACCGCATCTCCGAGGACTTCACGCCCGCGTGCCTGGCCCTCAGCGGCGCGCCGACGATGCTCGCCGGCCTCCAGGACCTCCTCAGCCTGGTCGTCACCCGCCGCCGCAAGCTCGCCGAGGAGCGGCGCTCGCGTGACGGCGTGCGCGTCGAGTTCAACGCCCAGGACATCACCCGCTACCTGTTCCTGCAGGTGCTCAGCGGCGCGGTGCCGATGCTGCGTCACTTCTGCGACACCCCGACGCTGCCGCTGTGGCCGGTCTACATCGAGCTGTCGCGCTTCGCCGGCGAGCTGATGACCTTCGCCACCGACTGCGACCCGGCCGACCTGCCGGGCTTCAATCACAACGACCCGCAGGCGGCGCTCGGCAAGCTGTTGCCGGAGATCCGGCGCCTGCTCGGCGTGGTCATCCAGGAGGCCTTCGTCACCATCCCGCTGCGCGCCCGCCAGGACAACTCGTGGATCGGCGAGCTGCGCGACGACAAGCTGCTGCGCTGCACCCAGTACGTGCTGGCGATCGAGGCCGAGGGCGACCAGCAACAGATCGCCAACGAGGTCCCCGAGCTGGCCAAGATCGCCAACTGGAAGCGCATCCCGGCCGTGGTCAAGAACAACACCCTCGGCGTCCCGCTGCGGGCGACCCATCGACCGCCCTCCGAGATCCCGATCCGACCCAAGCAGGTCTACTTCATGATCGCCACCGAGGACCCGCACTGGCGCGAGATCCTGAACGAACGCACGATCGCCATCTACCTGAAGCCGCCCTACGACCCCCGCCACGCCAAGGTCACCCTGATGGGCATCCCGGCGCGCGACGAGTGAGGCCGCGATGAACCGCGTCCACGAGCTGACGAAGTCCTGCCTCGACCACGTGCTCCTGCTGCTCCAGCCGCGGGCCGTCACCGACGTCGCCAAGCTCCATCGCAGCGCCGCCGACTGCGTCGAGTCGCTCGAGGCCCGCGCCCGCAAGGCCGGCTTCAGCGCCGAGCACGCCCGACTGATCAAGTACGCCCTCGTCGCCATCCTCGACGAGTTCGCCCAGGCCGAGCCCGGACCGGTCGCCGAGTACTGGGAGCATCACCTCCTCCAGCGCGACTACTTCAACGAGGTCCGCGCCGGCGAGGGCTTCTTCGGCCACCTCGAGCGCCTGCTCGAGGCCAAGCGCGACGACCCCGGCGTGCTCGACGTCCTGCAGGTCTACGCGACCTGCCTGTTCATCGGCTTCCGCGGCAAGTACGTCGCCCGCGCCGACGCCCGCGGCTTCGATGCCTTGATGCGACGCGTCGACGACCGCCTCAAGGAGCGCCTCGCCGGCGACGAGGCGCTGCCCGCCGCCAAGCCGGCCGAGTGGCGGGTCCCGGGTCGACCGATGCGGCTGCCGGTGTGGCTGGCCGGTCTGGCGCTGCTGTACTCGGCGGCGCTGCTGTGCAGCTATCAGGGCGAGGTGGCCGATGACGCCGCGCGGCTCGGCGCCCGGCTGGGGGAGGGCGGCCAATGAAGTTCCTCATGGGCCTCATGGCCTTCCTGGCCGCGGGGATCATGGCCTCGCGGATGGCCGTCAAGTACCTCGGCATGTCCGAGTCCGACGCGCGCCTGATCGTCTACATCGTCAGCGCCGTCTTCCTGCTCGGCCTGATCATCCAGTTCGTCCGCTGGATCATCGCGCGCCGCCGGGCCGCCGCCAAGGGCGCCAAGCCGGAGGACCCGGCCGTCGCGCTGCTGCGCGGCCGCGTCGCGGAGATCCGCGGCGGCCTTGCCCAGCTCGCTCGCCATCAGGCCGCGACCGCCCCCCATCGCCCCGCAGTGATCGCCGCGCCGTTTCGCGGGCCCTGGCTCGCGCTGCTCGGACTGCCGGGCCACGGCAAGACCGCGTTGCTCGGCCCGACCGGCATCAAGCGCCTCGTCGAGGTCGACCGCGAGGGCCCGCGCAAGAGCCAGCCCGACGCCGTCCCCGAGGACCGCCTGCGCCTGTTCTCCAGCCCCGGCGGCGCCGCCTACCTCGAGGTCCCGCACCCGCTCGGCCGCAGCGAGGAGCTGCGACCGACCTGGCTCGCCGCCCTCAAGCTGCTGCGCGGCCGCTCGCAGCCGCTGCACGGCGTGGTCCTCGCGGTCAGCGCGGAGGACCTGGCCATCGACGCCGACCCCACCAGGCGCGCCGCGCAGATCGGCGACGAGCTCGCCGCCCAGCTCGCGGACCTCGTCGCCAACCTCGCCGTCAACGTCCCCATCTACCTCGTCATCACCAAGCTCGACCGCCTCGCCGGCTTCGCCGACCTGCTCGCCAAGGTCGAGAACCGCGGCCAGGCCCTCGGCTTCGAGCTCCCCGACGGCCGCAGCGACGACCTCGTGCTCAAGGAGCTGCGCGGCCGCTTCGACGCCCTCTGCGACCTCCTCGACCAGCGCAGCCTGCGAACCGTCGGCCGCTTCAAGGAGCCCGAGCCCGCCGTCCAGGCCCGCCTCCTCGCCTTCGTCCGCCAGCTCAGCGAGCTCGCCGAGCCGCTCGCCGCGCTCGCCCGCCCGCTCATCACCATCCGCGGCGGCGACCCCGTGCGCCTGCGCGGCGTGTACTTCACCAGCGCGGTCCAGGGCGGCGAGCCTGCGGTCGCACCTGTCCTCGAGAACCTGCTCCGAGAGTCAGGCGGCGGCAGCTACCTCGCCGACGACGCCCGCCCGCCGACGAGCACCCGCTACTTCCTCGACGAGCTGGTCGGCGGGGTGTGGCTGCGTGACAGCGCCCTGGCGAGCCGGACCCAGCGAGCCCGCCGCCGCGGCGCGATCAAGTGGGGGCTGTTCGCCGGCGTCGGCATGCTGCTCGCCGGCTGGGTCGGCCTCGGCGCGACGCGGATCACCCAGAGCAATCGCCAGCTCGCCCAGGACACCGCCGACCTGAGCGTGGGCCTGAAGGCCCAGCTCGGGGGCGAGCGGCGAGCCCCGCTGCCGGTCACCGATCTCGAGCGCCTGCGGGCGCAGCTGGCCCTGTGGGAGGACGAGTCCGGCGCGGACGCGGCCGAGGTGCGCGCGTGGTGGTTGTTCCCCGGCGCCGCCGTGATCGAGCCGCTGCAGCGCTTCTACAAGCGGGCGATGTTCGCGGGGGTGATCGCGCCGCTGCGGGTCAAGGCCGAGGCCAAGCTGCACGACTTCCAGGCCCGCTACGAGTCGCCCGACGCGATCCCCGAGGGCCGCGAGTGGAGCGACGGCCGCGACGAGCTGCGCTTCTACCTGCTGCTGACGGGCCCCAAGACGGCCGGCGAGCACCAGCCGATCTCGCAGGAGGGCGACCGCCTGACCCGCGAGATCCAGCTGCGCTGGTCGAGCAACTCGCGCAACGCCGTCACCACCGCCGACTACGGCGCGATGGGCCTGGTCGCCGCCAAGTTCGTCAAGCTCGCGACCGACCCCGAGTTCGCGCTGCCCCGCGACGCCGCCCTGATCGAGCAGGTCCGCGGCATCCTGATGCGCGACACCTCGGAGGACGCGGCCGTCGAGGAGATCATCGACCGCGTCAGCGCCCGCGAGGACCTGCCGAAGATCACCCTGCGCGCGCTCGCCGGCGTGCCCTCGATCGAGAACGACAACTCCGACGTGCGCGGGGCCTTCACCGCCGCCGGCTGGGGCTTCGTCAAGGCCGAGTTCCAGCGCACCGAGGACGGCGCCGAGTGGGTCCTCGGCCTCGACCAGCGCCAGGCGACCGAGCTCCGGCGCAAGCGCGGCAAGAACCTCCGCACCCTCTACTTCAGCCGCTACACGCAGGAGTGGAGCCGCTTCGTCCAGCGCATGCGCATCGTCAGCCCGCTCAACCTCGAGCAGGGCAAGCAGATCTTCGGCGAGATCGTCCGCGGCCCCAAGCTGCCGCTCGTCAAGGTGTTCCAGAAGCTGCAAGAGAACGTCACCCTCAAGGACGACTTCGACTACGGCGACGGCGGCATCTTCACGCTCGGCGCCAAGAAGCCCGGCTCCGCCGCGGCCGTGCGCGCCGAGGACGTCGGGGCCCAGTTCGCACGCCTCGTCGCCTTCATGGTCCCGCCCGCCGGCAAAGAGGCCGACGTCGCCCTCGACAACTATCACACCCACATCCGCGAGCTGCGCGACGCGATCGGCAAGGCCCTCGAGGCGAAGGAAGAAGAGAAGGCCCTGATCGAGAAGCTCAAGAGCGCCATCGAGGACACCAAGTCCCTGATCCAGGACGGGGACCTCGACGCCTGGAACAAGGACACCGACGAGCTCCTGCTCACCCCCCTCAAGGAGCTCCTCAAGCTGCTCGAGCGGGACAACGCCCAGGGCACCAAGAACGACTGGTGCGCCCGCATCGTCGACCCCATGTACGAGCGCTTCTCCGGCCGCTACCCCTTCGACCCCGAGGCCCGCGACGACGTCGTCCTCGCCGACTTCGAGGAGTTCTTTCACCCCGAGAAGGGCGTCATCCGCAAGGCCCGCGAGGACCTGCTCAGCGGCTGGGTCACCATGCAGGGCAACTACCTCGAGGCCCGCGAGCTCGGCAAGTCCAGCGCCGCCCGCCTCGACCCCGAGGTCGTCAAGTTCCTCAACCGCGCCCAGGACATCGGCATGGTCATGTTCGTCAACGAGGAGCTGCGCGTCGACTTCGACATCCTCCTCGTCTGCAACCCGCAGGTCAGCCGCGTCGAGTTCAAGGTCGCCGGTGAGAACCGCGTCTTCGAGTGCAACGGCAAGCAGCTGCCGCGCATGCGCTGGCCCGCCAAGGAGCAGGGCGCCTCGCTGACCGCCTTCGGCCGCCAGGGCCGCAAGGTCATCGAGGAGACCAGCGAGTGGGGCCTCTTCGAGCTGCTCGAGCGCAGCAGCAAGCTCCCCGACTACGCGGGCGAGGAGGTGATCGAGTTCAAGTTCGACCTCGCGGCCTTCAACCTCGGCCTGCTCGAGGTGCGGCTCAAGCCGACGCGGGTGCGCGGCGGTACGGCCTTCTTCGGGCTGCCGAACGGCGACCGGACCTACCTGAGCCTGCTGCGCTCGGCCAACGTGCTGCCGCCGAAGCGGCTGTTCGTCAACGGGGGCTGCTAGGCCGTGAGCTCGGTGAGCTCGGTCCTGGAGGGGCTGCTCGAGGGCCTCGGCGCCGCGGAGCGCGAGCCGGTGAGCCGCGGCCTCGCGCGGGTGCTGCAGGTCGCGGGCGCGGGCGGCCGCCGCGGCTTCGAGCAGATCGACGCCGCCTTCGTCGACGCGCTGATCCTCGGCCTGAGCAAGCGCCTCTCGGATCAGATCGACGAGCTGCTGCACCACCCGGATCTCCAGCGCCTCGAGGCCGCGTGGCGCAGCCTCGCCTTCGTCGTCGACCGCGTGCAGTTCGAGGAGAACATCCAGATCGAGTTCGTCAACTGCAGCAAGCAGGAGCTCGCCGACGACTTCGCCGACGCCCCGGAGATCCCCAAGTCCGGCCTCTATCGCATCGTCTACAGCGCGACCTTCGCGACCTTCGGCGGCAAACCATATGGCCTGATCTGCGCCGACTACGAGTTCGGCCCCGGCGCCGAGGACCTCGGCCTCCTGCGCCAGTGCGCCGCCGTCGCCGCCATGGCCCACGCGCCCTTCATCGCCAACATCGGCGCCGAATTCCTCGGCCTTCAATCCTTCGCCCAGCTCCCCCGCGTCCGCGACCTCGCCGCCATCCTCGCCGGACCCCGCTACCGCCTCTGGCACTCCTTCCGCGAGACCGAGGACGCCCGCTACGTCGGCCTCTGCCTGCCCCGCTTCCTCCTCCGCGCCCCCTACCGCCCCGACACCGACCCCTTCCAGGAGCTGCGCTTCCGCGAGCACGTCGAGGACGACCACGAGCACCACCTGTGGGGCCACGCATCCTTCGCCTTCGCCGCCCGCGCCGCCGACTCCTTCGCCCGCTACCGCTGGTGCGTCTACATCATCGGCTCGCGCGCCGGCGGCATGATCGAGGACCTCGTCCAACACCCCTTCCCGACCATGCGCGGCCTGACCAACCGCTGCCCCGTCGAGTGCCTGCTGACCTCGCGCGTCGAGCACGCCCTCGCCGAGGAGGGCTTCATCGGCCTCGTCCACGACCGCGCCTCCGGCCACGCGATGTTCCACTCGGCGCCCTCGGCCCAGCGCCCGCGTCGCCAGGCCGACACCGAGGAGGGCCGCGCCGCCTGGGCCGCCGAGCGGCTCGGCGCCCAGCTGACCTACGTGTTCCTGGTCTCTCGCCTCGCGCACTACCTCAAGCGAGTGCAGCGCGAGCGCATCGGCCAGTGGGACAGTCGGACGGTCCTGCAGAAGGAGCTCGACGTGTGGCTGCGCCAGTACGTCTCGGACATCGAGGACCCGCACTGGGAGACCCGCGCCCGTCGACCGCTGCGCAAGGCGGCGATCACCGTCGAGCAGATCCAGGGCCAGGTCGGCTGGTATCGCTGCCACCTGAAGCTCCAGCCCCACCTGACGCACAACGCCGCGTCCTTCAGCCTCTCGCTGCTCGGTCGCCTCGAGAAGTCCGCGGATAGCCGGGAGTGAGGTTTTCCCCATGCCGATCGCCGAAGTCATCGTGAAGGAAGCCGAGGCCCTCGCGGCCCCGATCTCCGCCGCCGAGCCCGCGGGCAAGAACCCGGCCGGCGACGAGCGCTACCAGGAGCTGCGCGTCGAGGTCGACAAGGAGAGCGCACCGACCGGCGAGGCCGTCCGCTGGCCCCGCGTCGCCCAGCTCGGCGCGGAGATCCTTCAGAAGGTCGCGAAGGACCTGCTCGTCGCCGGCTACATGGCCTTCGGCATGTACCGCGCGCGCGGCCTCCAGGGCCTCGCCGTCGGCTTCGCCGCGGTCGACCTGCTGTTCGAGCGCCACTGGGACGGCATGTTCCCCCCCGTCGCCCGCCTCAAGGGCCGCGGCACCGCCCTGCGCTGGCTGCTCGAGCACGCCACCGCGGGCGTCGCCACCTACACCCCGCAGCCGGCCGACCGCGCGGCGATCTCCGCCCTCATCGAGATCTCCCGCTCGCTCCGCGGCCGCGCCCGCGACAAGCTCGGCGACCACGTGCCCTCCTTCAAGGAGTGGACCGACCTGCTCGAGAGCCTGCGCCAGACCCTCCCGCCCGAGGCCGAGGCGCCGCCCGAGGCCGCGACCGTCGCCGTCGAAGCGCCTGTCGTCAAGGACATGTCCCCAGAGACACCCTCTGCCGCGCCGGCCGCGCCCGCGAAGGACCCGCCCGCCGCGCCCGCGGGCCCCGACCCGAAGGCCCAGGTCGCGCCCTGGCTCGCGCCCATCCCGGGCCCGGACCCCGCGGGCAGCGACGCGACCACCAGCGAGGAGTACCAGGGCCTGCTCGCCGAGGTCGACAAGCTGCAGTCGCCCTCGGGCGGCACCGTGGCCTGGCCCAAGGTCATCCAGCTCGGCGACGTCGTGCTCAAGCGCCAGGCCAAGGACCTGCGCGTCGCGTGTCACCTCGCCCTCGGCCGCTATCGCGTCGACGGCCTGGCCGGCCTCGGCCTCGGCCTCGGCATCCTCGCCGAGCTCAGCGACCAGTACTGGGACACCATGCAGCCGCCCGCCAGCCGCGTGCGCGGTCGGCTCGGTGCGCTTCGCGGCCTCTTCGACCAGCTCGAGCCGGAGCTCGCCGGTTACCAGCCCAAGGCCGCCGACCGGGCGGCCATCGCCCTGCTCAAGCCCGCGATCGTGCGCCTGCAGGCGGTGCTGCGCGCCCGCCTCGGCGACCAGGCCCCGGTGCTGCGCCTGCTGCTCCAGACCGTCGAGCAGCTGGCGATGACCGTCGTCGAGCCGCCGCCGCAACCTGTCCCCGAGACCAGGCCACCGCCGCCGCCCGCAGCGAGCCCCGCGCCCGCGCCCGCGCCCAAACCACCACCACCGCCCGCGACGACGGCCCCAGCCCCGACCGCCGCGGCCGTCAGCGCGCCGGCCCCCGTCGCCGCGGCGCCGAGCGGCGACGCGGCCACACCGGCGGCGATCGACCGGTTCTTGCGCGGACTCGGCGACGAGCTGGTCAAGCTCGCGGGAGCGCTGCGACGGGCCCGCACCGCCGACCCCTTGGCCTATCGCCTGATCCGCACCGGCCTCTACGTCTACATCGCCGCGCCGCCGCCCAGTCAGGCCGACGGCGCCACCTCGATCGCGGGCCTCAACGAGAAGGACCGCGGCCGCCTCGAGGGCCTGCGCACTAACGGTCGCTGGGCCGAGCTGCTCGAGGCCAGCGAGTCGCTGCTGCCGACCAACCGCTACGCGCTCGACCTCCACCGCCACAGCGCCGACGCCCTGCAGCAGCTCGGCGGCGACCACGAGATCGGCCGCCGCGCGCTGCTGGCCGAGCTCGGCGCCCTGCTGAACCGCCTGCCGAAGGTGCTCGAGTTCAAGGACCGCGACGGCGCCCCGCTCGCGGACGACGCGACTCGCGCGTGGATCGCGTCGGAGGTGCTCGGCGGCCGGTCCGGCGGCGGCGCTGCGACCAGCGCGGCGACCAGCGCCCCGAGCTCCCCCGCGGCCGCCGCGGCCCAAGCCGTGTTCACCGTGCCGGTGGTCGCCGCGAGCCCGCCCGGCGCCGAACAGGCCCAGCTCAGGGCGCTGTTCGCCGCCAACAAGCGAGACGACGCCCTGCGCCTCGCGGCCCTGCTGATCCAGCAGGCCGGCAGCGGCCGCGAGAAATTCCTGCGTCGCCTCGAGCTCGCCGAGACCTGCCTCGACGCCAAGGATCCGGCCCTCGCCCGGACCCTCTTCACCGGCCTGGCCGCCGAGGTCGACGCCCTGCACCTCGACACCTGGGAGCCCGCGCTCGCCGTCCGCGGCCTCGAGGGCCTCGCTCGCAGCATCCCGAAGAACCAGCCCGCCGACAAGCCGGCCCTCGACGCCGCGTTGATCCGGCTCGCGGCCCTCGATCCGCTGCGCGCCGCGTCGCTGCGCTGAGGAGCCGCGAACTCGATCGCGCCCGCGCGCGCCGCGAGGGCCCGCCGCGCGCGCGGAGGTGTTCTCGATATATGCGCGCAAGTCATCACGCGATGCGGCCCGCGGGCCCATGCGCGACCGCGTGGTCTGGTCGTCGGCGACGATCAACGATAATCTCGCGGCTCGGTTCGTGGTCCACGCATGTTGAAGATCCGACAGCAGCTCGACGCCGTCGCTGCCAGCGCGTTCGTCGGTCACAACCCGCCGCGTGGCGACCTTGGGGGGTACTGATGCCGAGCAAGCTCCCGCCATACAGCGCGCTCAAGAAGCACTTCCCGGCGCTCGCGGCCGACAAGGTCAAGGCCTTGATCGGCGGCAACGTCGACGCCGACTACATCACCAACTGCTGCGCGATCCGCATGAGCCGCGCGCTCAACGGCGCTGGCGCGCCGATCCCGAAGAGCTACCCGGGCATGCTCACGGTCAGCGGCGCCGACGGCAAGCGCTACGCGCTCCGCGTCAAGGAGCTCCGCGTGTATCTGCGGGCGACCTACGGCGCGCCGCAGCTGAGCGTGCGCGGCGGCGCCGTCGCGGACAGCTTCCGCGGCAAGTCGGGCATCATCGTCTTCGACGTGAGGATCTGGAACGACGCCTCGGGGCACGTCGACCTGTGGGACGGCTCGACCTGCGCCTACAGCGGCTATTGGGCCGAGGCCTTCGAGGTGTCGCTGTGGGAGGCGCCCACGGCTGTGAGCGGGCTTCGAGACCCGGCCTTGCAGGCGGGCGAGTCGGGTGGGGGATTTTAAATGGATGTATCCAAGCTGTTGGCGCTGATCGGTAACCGGCCGGTATTCACCTTCGAGGTCGAGGGCTACGAGGGCCCGCTGCGGGTCGTCCGCTTCTCCGGCGACGAGGGCCTGAGCCGCCTCTTCGAATTCCAGATCGAGGTCGCCAGCGACGGCGCCGAGCTCGATGACTTCGTCGGCAAGGCCGGCGTCCTCAACATCGAGGGCATCGACGAGCCGCGCCACGTGCACGGCTTCATCCGTCAGGCCGAGTACGTCGGCGAGTCGCGCAACTACCTGCTGCACGAGCTGGTCCTGGTCCCGCAGATCTGGCGGCTGCAGAACCGCCAGGACTGCCGCATCTTCCAGGAGCTGCGCACGCCGGACATCATCCACCAGGTGCTCACCGAGGCCGGGGTCCCGAGCGACAAGTTCCGCTTCGACCTCAGCGGCGAGTACGCCGCGCGTAACTACTGCGTGCAGTACCGCGAGAGCGACCTCGACTTCATCAGCCGCCTGCTCGAGGAGGACGGCATCTTCTACTTCTTCGAGCACCACGCGGACAAGCACGTGCTGGTGATGGCCGACAAGGCCGGGGCGCACCCGACCATCCCGGGCAACCCGGTGCTGTGGTTCAACCCGCCGGGCGGCTTCGTCAACGACCGCGAGCACGTCGACTCGTTTCGCTTCGGGCAGTCGGTGCGACCGGGCCGGGTGAGCCTGCGCGACTTCTACTTCCCGACGCCCGACGCCAACATGGAGGTCGGCGAGGCCTCCGACCGCGACCCTGAGCTCGAGGTCTACGACTATCCCGGCGAGTACCGGACCGCGGACCGCGGCGCGCCGGACCGCGGGGCGACGATCGCCCGCACGCGGCTCGAGGCGCTGCAGGTGCACCGGCGCATGGGCAACGGCAGCAGCGACTGCATGCGGATGACGGGCGGGCACACGTTCACGCTGCAGGCGCACCCGGGCAACGAGTTCAACCGGGCGTACAAGCTGGTGCGGGTGGTCCACCACGCGGCCCAGCCGCAGGTGCTCGACGAGGACGCCTCGGGCGAGTTCAGCTACCACAACGAGTTCATGTGCATGGAGAGCACGGTGCCGTTTCGGCCGACGCGCGTGACCCCGCGGCCCTTCGTGCGCGGGATCCAGTCGGCGACGGTGGTCGGTCCTCCGGGCGAGGAGATCCACACCGACGAGCAGGGCCGGGTCAAGGTCCAGTTCCACTGGGACCGCCGCGGGCAGCACAACGAGCACAGCTCGTGCTGGATCCGCGTCAGTCAGCTGTGGGCCGGCGCCGGCTGGGGCGCGATGTTCCTGCCGCGGATCGGCCACGAGGTCCTCGTCGACTTCATCGAGGGCGACCCCGACCGCCCGATCGTCACCGGCCGCGTCTATCACGGCCTCAACGACACCCCCTACTCGCTGCCCCAGGAGAAGACCAAGAGCACCATCAAGTCCGACAGCTCGCTCGGCGGCGGCGGCTTCAACGAGCTCCGCTTCGAGGACCGCAAGAAGGACGAGCAGGTGTTCCTGCACGCCGAGAAGAACCTCGACATCTGGGTCAAGAACGACCGCATGGAGGCGATCCGCCACGACCGTCACCTCATCGTCGGCGCCAACGTCAGCGGCGGCAAGGTCGGCACCAAGTGCGAGGCCGTGCTCAAGGACAAGCACGTCAAGGTCCACCGCCACGAGCACCGTCACAACGGCGGCGACGTGTACGTGCACATCGGCGGCGGCGACGGCGACGGCAACCAGCACGTGACGATCGAGGCCAACCAGCACGAGCTCATCGACAAGGACGCGCACCTGCACGTCAAGGGCAAGCGCCTGGTCAAGGTCGACCAGAAGGAGTCGCACATCGTCGAGGCGGACAGCCACAGCTACACGCGCCAGCTGCACGCGCTGGAGGCCGGCCAGGAGCTGCACCTGAAGGCGCCGAAGATCGTGATCGAGGCGACCACGGCGATCACGATCAAGGGCCCGGGCGGCTTCATCACGATCGACGCCTCCGGCGTCGTCATTCAGGGCACCCTGGTGCGGATCAACAGCGGCGGCTCGGCGCTCAGCGGCAGCGGGGCCGACCCGAACCCGGCCGTGGACCCGACCATGGCGAACCCATTGGAGCCGATCCTCGCCGACAGCGGCGGCTGAGCGACCAGGAGCCCGACCATGCCACCCGCCGCACGCATCAGCGATCTCCACACCTGCCCGCTCCCGAATCACGTCGGTGGGCCGGTCATCGTCGGTGAGCCCACCGTGCTGATCGGCTACATGCCGGCGGCCCGCGTCGGCGATCAACTGGTCTGCGCGCTCGGGCCCGACAGCGTCGCCCGGGGCGAGGACACCGTGCTGATCGGCAGCTCGCCGGCGGCCCGCATCGGCGACCCGACCAGCCACGGCGGCAAGATCGTCGTCGGCTGCCCGACCGTGATCATCGGCTCCGTCGCGCAGGTCGCGACCCTCAAGACCGACCGGCCCTTCTGCGAGGAGTGCGAGCGCAAGCGTCGCAAGCGCGAGGCGGCCGCCAAGGAGCAGGCCCAGGTCAGCGTGTTCGCCAAGGGCAACGTCGGCACCGGCCTGCACCTCGGCCCGGCGGCGACCCAGGCCCCGAGCAAGGCCGCGGTCGCGGCGGTGACGGAGAGCAAGCCCTGCGACTTCGACGTCGTCGAGCTGAAGTGCACGCACTGCGGCAAGGACCGCACGATCGCCGGCGTGAAGTTCCAGCTCGACGCCCAGGGCAAGCCGCAGGGCGACCACGTGCGCTCGCCCAACAAGAAGCGGCCGTTCCTGCCCGACCGCTTCGAGGTCATCGCCGACGAGGAGATCACGGTCAAGGTGTCGGGTGGGCCGGGTTACCACGACGGCAAGCACCCGACCCTCACGCTGACCCCGCCGGCCGCGATCGGCGGCGCGCCGGTGATCGTGCACGGCCAGACCAGTCACAATTTCAAGATCGCCTACACCAGCGGCTGGTTCGAGCAGCGCCTGAAGGCGAGCAAGGGCCTCGGCTTCGGCGGCGCGCTCAAGCAGTTCTTCTTCCCCGCGCCGCTGGTCTACGACCTGCGCGTCGCGGCCTGCGGGTCGCGCAAGCAAGGGGCGAGCTTCACCGCGCTGGCGCAGTCGATCCACGCCTACCCGGGCGACATCTTCAAGATCGCCTTGAGCCTGCCCGCGGTGAAGAAGACCGAGAGACAGTCGTTCTCCGGCAAGGAGGGCGCGTCCAAGGTCAAGGAGTCGAGCGAGACGGTGTCCAAGGGCTACCCGGGCAGCTCGCACACGAAGGGCGAGGAGCTGCGCACCGGCGGGCCGACCCAGAGCTACGCGCTCAAAGAGAGCGTCACCGATCGCAAGGGCGGCGTCGAGCAGACCCAGAAGGTCACCCAGACCCCGGACGGAAAGCTCGGCTACACCGACGACATCGAGGCGACGAAGGCCAGCGAGCACGTGGCGCTGGCGATGGCCAAGAGCATCGAGATCAGCCGCAACAACGCGGACATCACCAACTCGTTCAAGATCGCGGAGTTCATCGAGTTCGTCGCCGACCTGCGCGCGAAGTGCATGGACGTGATCGACTTCATCCGCGCGCTGGCCGACAAGAGCCCGAAGATCGGCTGGAGCCTCAGCTTCTCGCTCGAGCTCCTGAGCGGCAGCCTCGAGTACAGCTGGGGCTATAAGGAGTGGTCGAAGGACCACACGGTCTATCGCTACTGGAAGATCGAGGCGGCGCTGACGGTGATCAGCTGCAAGCTCGAGCTGGCCTTCGGCGCCGAGCTGCTCAAGGCCAAGGCCCAGGTCTACGGCTCGCTGAGCGCCGACCTGAAGGTCTCTGCGAGCAAGGAGGCCGATCCTGACGCGGCCGGTCTGGCCGCCAGCGTCTCGGCGGCGCTGTCCCCCGGCGGCGAGATCGGGGTGCGCGGGGCGCTGGGCGACTGGATCGAGGTGATCGGCAAGATCAACGCCGGCTTCGAGGGCTCGACCAAGATCGAGCTGTCGCCCTTCAAGTGGACCGTCAAGATCGAGCTGTCGGACGGCAAGGGCACCTTCGTGGCCAAGAGCAAGTTCGGCCTCAGTTACGAGGCCAAGAAGACGCTGTGGGACAGACGAGATATCTTGAAAGAGAGGACGATCATCGGCTAATGGCCACCCCGCCTGTCTACTTCTTGAATGTGTCCGTGCGCGGTTACCAGGCCGAGGTCCTGGTCAACGGCGCCCCGATCCTGCGCACGCCGCTCGACGTCGGCTATACCGCGATCCCCTCGGTCAGCGAGTGGATGATCGAGGGCAGCAACGAGATCTCCGTCGAGATCGCCGCGCGCGCCCCCGTGGCGACGACCCCCGACCCCGACTCGCCGCAGCGCCTGATCGTCCAGCTCTGCGAGGGCGCCCTCGGCGAGATGGTCGCGCCCGGGCAAGAGCAGGTGCTCTGCGAGATCCGCCACTCGCCCGCCCAGGACCTCGGCCCCCGCCCGCCCGCGCGACTGCTGCAGAAGTACAGCCTCGCGCAGTGGCCGCGCTGGGCCTGGCAGGACGCCCCGGTCTTCGCCGCCGACGAGGCCGCCGACGCCGAGCTGTGGACCTTCCTCGAGTCCGTGCACCACGAGCTCGACGAGGGACGCGTCGACGCGCTCCTCGCCCGCGAGCGGGTCAAGTTCGCCGAGCTCGGCCCGCTCTACGGCAGCAGCCCGGCCGAGGCGGCCGCACAGACACGGGCCCAATTCGCGGAGCTGGCCGCGATGGCGCCGTGGTCGGTGGCCCCGCTCGAGCGCGAGGAGATCGTCTTGCGCCGCTGCTGCGGCGGCCGCGTCGTCGAGCTGCGCGGCCCCGACGGTCGCGCGGCGCTTCGCAGCGGTCCGTCGATGCACGACGCGGCGTGGTCGCTCTACGCGTATGTCGCTCGCATCAACGGCTTGCTCGAGATCATCCGCTAGCAGGCCTGGCCGTGCGCACGTGGGCATCCTGCCGGAGTTTGCCTCGCGGGGTCTGGCGCATGCGAGGGCCGCGAGGTCCTCGCGCCGTCTCTCCCTTCGGTCGCGCCGTCGCTGCGGATTCGCGGCCCTCGCATGCGCCAGACCCCGCACGGAAAGTCCGTGGGGCGCGCGCTCGCCGGTCCTTCCTCACTTTGACAGTGGCGTAGCCGGGGTGGACACGTCGAGGAGCAGGCGGGCACGCCCGCCTGAGCCTCGACCCTCCCGCGCAACGACCCCGGCTCGCGTTTGTGGCGGGCCCGAGCGTCCTCGCCATGCGCACATGCCGTTCGGATCCTCCGGTGACCCGGATATTCGGACTCGTCCATCACCGCGAGCCGGGGTCGTTGCACGGGAGGGTCGAGGCTCAGGCGGGCGTGCCCGCCTGAGCCTCGACTCGGGCTCTCCGGCTAGAACGCTACCGATGCGAGGAAGGACCGGCGAGCGCGCATTTCACGGACTTTCCGTGCGGGGTCTGGCGTGCTCGAGGGCCGCGAATCCGCAGCGACGGCGCGGCCGAAGGTCGTGACGGCGCGAGGACCTCGCGGCCCTCGAGCACGCCAGACCCCGCGAGGCAAACGCCGGCAAGATGCCCCCATGCGCACGGCCCATATCAACGAGCAGGCACGGGGTCGACGCGCAAGCAGGCGAGGTCGTGGTCCGGGTCCTCGACATAAAACGCCTCGACCACGCCATCGAACCAGGGCTTGCGCTCCGCGGCGTCGCAGGTTTGCATGTACACCCGCAGCACCTCGGGGTCGTAGAACCGGAAGTACACCGGGTCCTCGTCGCCCTCGAGCTCGGCCATCAGGAACTTGCGAAGGTGTCGGCGCAGCTCGAGCAAGGGTTTGGGGCTGCGCAGCAGGGTGAGCCAGCGTCGGCCCCAGCCCTCGTTCAGCAGCGCGGTTCGCAGGTTGGAGCCCGCGGGCACGGCGACGAGGTAGGGTGCGGCCTCGGCCATGGTCTCGCCCTCGACGCCGTCGTAGAGCGAGCGATAGACCTGGACCGACTGGCGGAGGAGCTCGAGCACGCGGTCGTCGCGGGACGCGTCGACGAGCGCGAACAGCGGCCCTGGATCACGATCCAGGGCCGCCAGGGCCCGCTCTGCGCGGGCCAGCTCCGCGGCGTCGCGGACGCTGCGGGCTGGGATCTCGTCCTCGAAGTACACCGAGAAGTCGGTGGTGCCGGCGCGTAGCCACTGTCCGTGGCTGACCTCGCCGGCGAACACTGCCTCGCCGCCGAGCAGGGTCTCGACGTCGCCGCCGCGGTGGACGAGCGCGCAAGCACGTCCGTCCCACTGCAGCTCGAATTGCAGGTCTGCCATCTCCTCGTCGTGCTCCACGGCGAGGTCGCTGGTCGGGGCGCGGCCGACCGCAATGCGCCGCCCGGGGAGGCAGCACGCCTTTTGGCCCTGGGAGGGGCCCCATCGCACCTCGACGATCAACCGCGGGGGTGTTCGCTTCACACAGACTCCAGGCGAATCCCGCGGCGTTCGGCGGCTAGCTGTCGTTGCTGCTCCAGCTGTCGACGTACTCGGCGCCGGTGATCTCGTAGACCCAGCGGATCGTGTGGTACACGAGCCGGATGGTCTCGAGCGGCGGGGCCTTGGACGAGGCCGGGTCGTGAGCGTTCGGCGAGAGCCGCTCGATCGAGTCGACGCGGCCGTCGGTGATCTCGACCGTGAAGAACTGCTCGGTGGTGCCGTCGCCGGCCGGGTTCGGGCGGAAGAACCGGAAGGTCCCCTCGATCTTCTCGTTCCGGCACAGCGCCTTCGCCAGGAGCGGGGAGCTCTTGTCGATGCGCTTGACGAACTCCAGCGGTTCGTGCACGCGGCGACCGACAGCCGCGCGGCTGCCGAGCTCGCGGGCGGTGCGGACGCTGTCCTGGAACGAGAGGCACTCGATGGAGTTCTCGCGGCCGAGGTCCTTCTGGGTGCTCTCGCCCTGGATCTCTTGCCCATTCGCTTTCAACACGAGATGTACTGTTTCTGCCATGGGGCACACCATAAATGACGGCTTTCGGGCCGCCTAGATCCCTCGAGTCCCCAAGTGAAAATATTTTTTCGCGCGGCTCGATTGTGCCAGTGATGACGCGCGGAGACGAGTCTGGACGGCGGGCCGCTTGTGGGGCTATGTTGGCGCCGGCCGGATGGAACGGTCGCGCGTAATCGCATCGAGGATGGTGTCGCAATGAGCAAGGGCAAAGACGGATCGGTTGCTCCCAAGGAGCGCGTCAACATCACCTACAAGCCGGCCACCGGCGGGGCGCAGGAGGACGTCGAGCTCCCCCTGAAGATCCTGATGCTGGGGGACTTCACGGGCCGAGCCGACGACCGTTCGGTCGAGGATCGCAAGCCTATCAACGTCGATAAGGACAACTTCGACAAGGTGATGGCGGCCCAGAACCTCGAGGCCAAGATCAGCGTGAAGAACCGCCTCAGCGACGAGGACCGCGGCGACCTCAGCGTCGGCCTCAAGTTCAGCACGCTGCGCGACTTCCGGCCCGAGGGCCTGGCGGAGCAGGTGCCGGAGCTGCGCGAGCTGCTCGACCTGCGCAACGCCCTGACGGCGCTCAAGGGCCCGCTGATCGGCGGCAACGTCCCCGAGTTCCGCAAGCGCCTGTTGGACGCGCTGCGCGACCCGGACAAGCGTTCTCGCCTGATGCGCGAGCTCGGCATCGACGATCCCAGCAAGGGATGAGCAAAGGGCTAGACGACCCCGAACCCCGCAAGACCACCCGAGTCCCCCGAGAGATCATTCATGGCCGAGAACACCCGAGAAGCAGCACCGAGCGCCAAGGCCGAGGTCGGCGAGACCTCGCTCCTGGATTCGCTCCTCTCCGAGACCAAGCTGAAGCCGGCCGACGGCGACGCCTACGAGCTCGTCCGCAGCGGCACGCGCAAGCTGCTGGACGAGCTGATCCGTTCGGAGGCGACGGCCCCGAAGATCGATAAGGAGCTCATCAACGAGATGATCGCCGACATCGATCGCCGCCTGAGCGCGCAGATCAACGAGCTCCTGCACGCCGAGCCGGTCCGCAAGCTCGAGGCCGCCTGGCGCGGCCTCAAGTACATGGTCGACCAGGTCGACTTCCGCGAGAACGTCCGCCTGGAGATCATCAACGTCTCCAAGGACGACCTGCGCATGGACTTCGAGGACGCGCCGGACATCACCAAGTCGGGCCTCTACAACACCGTCTACCGCACGTCCTTCGGCACCCTCGGCGGCAAGCCCTACGGCGTCATCTGCAGCACCTACGACTTCGGGCCCGGCACCGAGGACGTGCAGCTGCTCGGCAAGTGCGCCGCGGTCGGGGCGATGTCCCACGCGCCCTTCATGGCCAACACCGCCCCGAAGATGTTCGGGGTCGACAGCTACACCGAGCTGCCCCGGCTCAAGGACCTGCAGGCGGTCTTCGAGGGCCCGCAGTACGCGCGATGGAACTCGTTTCGTGAGACCGAGGACGCCCGCTACGTCGGCCTGTGCATGCCGCGCTTCATGCTGCGAGCGCCCTACGGCCGCCGCGAGAGCGAGCTGTCGGTCAAGGCCTTCGACTTCAGCGAGGAGGTGATCGACGAGCACGAGCGCTACCTGTGGGGCGCGGCGTCGATCGCTATGACGGCGAGGATCGCCGACTCGTTCGCCAAGTACCGCTGGTGCCCGAACATCATCGGTCCGCAGGGCGGCGGCTCGGTGCACGCGCTGCCGCTGCACCAGTACGAGAAGGGCGGCGAGCTGCAGACGAAGGTGCCGGTCGAGGTCTCGCTGGACGACCGCCGCGAGTTCGAGCTGGCGGAGCAGGGCTTCATCAGCATGGTGTTTCGCAAGGACAGCGACAACGCCTCGTTCTTCTCGGCCAACTCGATCCAGAAGCCGAAGATCTTCGCCAAGACGCCCGAGGGCCTGGCGGCGCAGACCAACTACATGCTCGGCACCCGCCTGCCGTACATGTTCGTCATCACCCGACTCGCGCACTACCTGAAGGTCCTGCAGCGCGAGCAGATCGGCTCGTGGAAGAGCCGCAGCGACCTCGACCGCGAGCTCAACCAGTGGATCCGGCAGTACGTCTCGGACATGCCCGACCCGCCGGCCGAGACCCGCTCGCGCAAGCCGCTCAAGAAGGCCAGGATCACGGTCGAGGAGGTCGAGGGGCAGGTCGGTTGGTTCCGCTGCAGCCTCCATGTCCTGCCGCACCTCAAGTTCGAGGGCGCGGAGTTCGAGCTGTCGCTCGTCGGCAAGCTCGACAAGTCCTGACGGGCCCGCCAGGAGTGGCCTCGTGGCGACCATCTTCCCCCCTCGCGTCGGCACCGTGTTCGCGGAGCGCTACCAGCTCCGCGAGCTGCTGGGCGGCGGCGGCGTGGGCCAGGTGTTCCGCGCGTGGGACCTCCAGGCGCAGCGGCTCGTCGCGCTCAAGGTGTTCAACCCGGCGCGCGTGAGCGTCGCGACCTGGAAGGCCTACGCGCAGGTCGTCAACGCGGCGCTGCCGGTGCGTCACCCGGACGTGATCTTGCCGCAGGCGGGGGTGCCGGAGGAGCTGCCGGACGCGCCGGCGGTGGTGTTGGAGGCGCTGGTCGGCGAGGACCTGGCGACGCTGCGGGCGCGCCAGGGCCGGGTGCCGTGGGCGCGTGCGCTGGAGATCGGTGCGCGCTGCGCCGTCGTGCTGGAGGCGCTGTACGCCCGGACGGGGGTCGCGCATCGCGACCTGAAGGCGAGCAACGTGTTCATCGACCAGAGCGGCTCGGTCAAGCTGCTCGACTACGGGGTCGCCGAGTTCGACGTACAGTCGGCGGAGAGCACCCGGGTCGATGCTGCGCTCGGCATGGTCGACTACAAGGCGCCGGAGCAGCTGGAGACCAACATCGGCGGGCACCAGTCGGACATGTTCTCGCTGGCGGTGCTCGTGTACGAGATGATCGCGGGGGTGCGGCCCTTCGCCGGGCCGTCGTACTTCGAGGTCGCGCGCAAGATCTTGCTCGAGCCGGCGCCGCGGATCGGTGAGGTGATGCCGGAGGCGCGGGTGCCGGTCGGCGTCGACGTGTTCCTCCACCGCGCCTTCGAGAAGCGGCCCGACGACCGCTACTCCGACCTCGCGGCGATGCACCGCGCCTTCGTCGAGGTGCTGCGCGGGGCCCCGCGCGCGACCGTGATCGGGACGACCCGCGAGGCGGTGCTGAAGGCGGCCGCCGAGGCCGAGGAGCTCCCGACCGTGCTGGTCGGCGGGCGCCCGGCGGGGCGCAAGGGCGGGTCGATGCTGCAGCAGGGGCCGGCGCCGGTGGCGACGCCGCGGGCCGTGACCGCGGGCCGGCAGGTGGTGCCGAGCGGCGCGCGAGCGGTGGTCGTCGCGGGCCACGAGCCCGATGCGGCGTCGACGTTGAACGATCGGACCGTGGTCTCGATGGGTGCGATGCCGCCGGCCGCGGACCGGACGATGATCCTCGCGGACCCGCGACTCACGGCGGACGACGACGATGACGAGCCGCGGACGACGCTGCAGGGGCGCGCTGGCGGGCGGGGCCTGCCGCCGGCCGCGGACCGGACGATGATCCTGCGAGACGACCAGGTGAGCGGTGCGCCGCCCGCCGAGCGGACGATGATCTTGCGAGACGACCAGGTGAGCGGTGCGCCGGCCGCGGACCGGACGATGATCCTGCGGGACGACCAGGTGAGCGGTGCGCCGGCCGCGGACCGGACGATGATCCTGCGGGACGACCAGGTGAGCGGGGCGCCGCGGGCCGAGGCGACGCTGATGCTGCAGGACGAGGGCGTGCAGGCCGCGGCGCCGCGGCGGGCCGGGGGCACCCAGCGGCTGCGAGACGACGACGGTGAGCGGGCCGAGGGCACGATGCAGCTGCCGGGTGAGCGAGCGCCGGCCCGCGGCTGGACGCTGCAGCGGACGCTGATCCTCGTCAACGTGACCTGCGGTGTGTTGATCCTGCTCGGGCTCCTGTGGCTGGTGTTGAGCGGCGGCGAGGCGGGCAGCAGCCCGGGGAAGTGACGGCATGGGCGCGGGCGACGGCGGGACCAGCGGGCGCATCCTCAAGGTGATCCCACCGGAGGGCGAGAGTCGCACGGTCCGCCTCGAGGGCGCCGAGCTGCAGGTCGGCAGCGCGATCGAGTCGACGCTGGTGCTCGGCGGGCACGGGGTCTCGGCCCGACACTGCCGGATCGAGCTGCGCGGCGACCAGGTGTTCGTCGTCGACCGGGGCTCGCGCAACGGCACCTTCGTCAACTCGCGGCGCTGCGTCGAGCCGACCGAGCTGCACGAGGGCGACCGCATCGGCGTCGGCGCATACACGCTCGAGCTCGCCGCCCCGCGGCCGCTGGCAGGGCGCAAGCAGGCGGCGGAGCGACTGCGCGTCGAGGAGGTCAAGCTGAGCCGGGGGGACGAGGAGCGGCGCTCGGCCGAGCGCGAGCGGATGCTGCGCTACGCCCGCGAGTGGCAGCTCAAGGGCCGTCCGCGGCGGCTGCTGCTGCACGCGCGGGACCTGGCGGCGGCGCGCGCGTGGCCGGCGGAGGAGCGCGGCGCGGACCCGACGCTCGCGGCGCTGATCGAGGCGACGACGCGCGCGCAGCGGCTGCGGCTCGGCCTCGGTCTGGGCCTCGGCGGTGCGGTGCTCGCCGCCGGCGCGATCGCCTGGGCGATCGCCGGGACGCGGACCCGCGAGGTCGCGGCGCCGGTCCCCGAGCGGGTGGCCCCGGTGACGGCCCCGAAGGACCTGCCCCAGGAGACGCCTGTCGAATCGCCCCAGAACGTGAAGATGGTCGAGCACGAGGTCCGGCCGGAGGAGACCTACGAGGACATCGCCCGCTACTACGGCGTGTCGCTGGCGATGCTGCAGAAGTTCAACACGATCGCGCTCGGCGACCCGCCGGTGCCCGGCACGAGGTTGAAGATGATGAGCAGCAAGCCGCCGCGGCCGCCGCTGCAGGAGGAGCTGTACGTGGTCAGCCCGGGCGACGACTGGCGCTCGATCGCCGGCTTCTACGGGGTCAGCGCGGAGGACATCCGGCGCCAGAACCCGAAGTACGGCGACCAGCTGCGCGGCGGCGAGGAGCTGCGCTTCATGGTCGAGAGCGCGCCCTTCGCCGCGAAGACGCCGAACCCGGACGACCTGCCGATCTTCATCGTGCCGGAGGGGGCGAGCTCGGAGGGCAAGGTGACCGGCGGAGCGCTGCGCAACGCGGTCCAGCTGCTGCCCTCGCCGTTGTGTTCGATCCGCTGCTCGATGAACTCCTTCGCCACCGACTACACGGTCAAGGCGCTGCTCGGCGCGGTGGCCGAGTTTCGCCGCCAGGGTTACACGGGCGAGATCATGGTCGGCGACCTGAGCCTGCGCGACGGCGGCAAGTACAAGCTGCACAAGTCGCATCAGTCGGGCCGCGACGCCGACATCTGGCTGCTGGTGAAGCGCAAGGCGTACGCCAAGGGCTGTAAGAACTGCAGCACCGACTCCTGTCGGCCCGAGCCGGAGGACGTCGACTGGGCCGCGGAGTGGCGCTTCATCAAGGCGCTCGACGCCGGCGGTCTGGTCCAGGAGATCTTCCTGTCGCACGGGTTGCAGGAGAAGCTGCACGCCGCGGCGAAGGCCCAGGGCGCGAAGCCGGACGAGCTGGCGCGCATGATCCAGTGGCCGAGGAAGCCCGGCTTCCCGGCGCTGGTGATGCACTCGGACGGGCACGTGCACCACACGCACGTGCGCTTCAAGTGCGACCCGACCGACACCGCCTGCTCGAACCAGAAGTGAGTGCTGCCGAGCGCCCCGTGATGTCGCCGCGGGGCGACCGGCGCGGGCGGGCGCGGGTCGTCAGGCGCCGCCCGCTCGGCTCACAGGCAGCTCGAGTTCCACGGCCCGTTGCAGGCGCGGATCTGCGAGTAGTCGTAGGTCCCGAACTGCCCGCTCGGGTAGGTCGAGTCGTTGACCACGAAGTTGGCGACGACCGCGTTGTTGCCGAGGTTGGTGACCGTGATCTCGGTCTGGTTCTGGGCGTAGAGCAGGACGACGCCGTACTGGACGCCGTGGACCCAGCCCTGCGTGGTCGTCTGCGCCGGGGTGAGGAGCACCTTGGCGTTGGGCGTGTCGGTGTTGCAGGTGAAGTCGGCGGCGGCGTAGGGGTTCTTGCGGTCGACGAGCTTGACGGTCATGCCGGCGGCGCTGTTGCAGCCGCCGATGTTCTGCGCGAACTGCTTCCAGTGCAGCATGTAGTACTGGTCGGGGCTCTGCCAGCCCCAGACGAAGCCGATGTAGTCGTCGTCGTCGACGGGCGGGTTGACGACCATGGTGCCGGTGATCTTGGCGTTCTCGTGCACGGTCGGGCACACGAAGGCGGTCGGATCGGAGTTGCCGGTCGTGCAGGTGGTGGTGCCCCCGTTGGCGAACGAGTGGGGGGCCGCCGCGCCGAGGAAGCCGACGGCGACGCACTCCGCGCCCTGGCCGCCGAGCACCCAGGGCTTGTCGTTGAGGTGGACGGTGACCTCGTCCGTGCCCATGTGACCGAGGCCGTCGGTCGCGGTCACAGTGTAGGTCGTGATCTTGGTCGGCGTGGCGATCGGGTCGGCGATCAAGGGGTCATTGAGGGTATCGATCTCATCCCATGAATAGCTGTAGTTGCCGTCGCCGCCGACGGCGCTGGCGGACAGCTGCGTGCCCATGCCGAGGTTGGTGTCGGCGCAGGACGGGTTCACGTCGACGCAGATGATCCGGTCCATGTTCTCGTCGTCGCAGTCGCGGCCGGCGGCCACGCCCTCGGGCGGGTCGAGGTCGCCCCAGCCGTCCTGGTCGGCGTCGAGCATGCATGCGGCGAGGTCATCGATCTCGGCGGCGCCCGGGAAGGCGTTCGCGTCGGAGTCGAGGCAGTCGCTGCCGTTCTCCGCGGCCGGGACGGTGTCCTTGATGCTGTCGTCGCCCCAGCCGTCCTGGTCGGCGTCGAGCGTGCACAGCTCGGGCTCCTGCGCCGCGGCGCCCGTGTAGATGCCAGGGTTGTCGTCGGCGCAGTCGCTGGCGTTGTCGACGTGGCCGCCCGGCGGCTGGTCGCCGTTCTTGACGCCGACGCACATGCCCGGGTCGCCGCCGCCGTCGGCGTCGGCGTCGATGCACCACAACACGCAGTCGAAGATGAGGCCGTCGGCGTCGTCGCAGTCGTTCCCGGGGGTCACGTTCGGCGGCGGGCTGCTGTCGCCCCAGTCGTCGCCGTCGACGTCCTTCATGCACGCGTCCGGGTCGTCGTTGGGGGCGGCGCCCGGGAAGGTGTGCTCGCCCATGTCGTCGCAGTCGGCGCCCGGCTCGACGCCGGGGCCGGGGTTACTGTCGCCGTGGCCGTCGCCGTCGGCGTCCTGCATACACGCGTCCGCCGAATCCTTCTCCGCGGCGCCCGGATAGGCGTGCTCGTTGGAGTCATTGCAGTCGGTGCCGGGCTCGACGCCGGGGCCCGGGTCATTGTCACCCCAGCCATCGGCGTCGGCGTCGGTCATGCACGCCTCGGTCGACTCGTTCTCGGCCGCGCCCGGGAAGGTGTTGGCGTCGCCGTCGTCGCAGTCGCCGTCGTTGGGCACCGCGCCCGGGAACTCCTGCTCCTGGCAGGTGTTCGGGTCGCCGGCGCCGTCACCGTCGGCGTCGGCGCACCACAGGCCGCCGCCCGAGGTCGTCGGGTCCTCGGTGGTCGGGTCGCCCGTGCTCGACGCGTCGCCCGTCCCCTGGGTGGTGGTCGCGTCGGTGCTCGGGTCGCTCGTCGGGGTGGTGGTCGCGTCGCCGCTCGTGCTGCTGCTCGCGCCGCTGCTCGCCTCGCTGTCCGAGACCGCAGCTCGACAGGCCGCATTGTCGCTCTGCTGCCAGACCCAGCCGTCATCGCCGCAGGTCCCGCCGCAGGCCGGCAGCGCCATCACACCCACCCAACCAACACAGGCCAACCAGAAGATATCTCTTGTCATGATGTCAGATTCCCAGGGCGAACAATGTTTCACCGGCGAGCGCTCACCTCGCCGCTTCGCTGGCAATAGCGAGTCTCGACGCGTCCTGTCAACCGCTGCGTCGGCCGGGCGCGCATGCGCGCCCGCATCGGCGCGGGCGCCCGGTCGCGCGCCGCGGTGCGGGCCGTTACTGCGCAAAGACGATCGGCCGGTGCCGCGTGGGGTGTCGGGCGAGGGATGATAGTGTCGGCGGCGTCATGGACCTCGAAGAGCTGCGCTCGTTCCTCGCGGTCGTCGAGACCGGTTCGTTCCTCGCCGCGGCGACCAACCTGGGGGTCGCGCGGGCGACCTTGCGGCGGCGGGTGGACGCGCTCGAGGCCCGCGCCGGGGTGCCGCTGCTCGAGCGGGGCGCGCGGGGCGTGACGGTGACGGAGGCCGGGTCGGTGTTGATGGCGCGGGGCCGGGTGGTGGTGCAGGAGGTGAGCGCGCTGGTCGCCTCGGTGCGCGAGCTGGGTCGAGACCCGGTGGGGGTGTTGCGGGTGATCTTGCCGGTGGGGCTGCCGCCGCACGCGCTCGCGCCGCTGGTCGCGGTGGTGCGGGGCGCGTATCCCCGGCTCTCGTTGCAGCTGCGGCAGGTCGACGCGCCGCTGGCCGAGCGGCTCGACGATGTCGACCTGGTGGTGCACTTCGGGCCCGGGGCGCCGCCGGGCCCCTGGCTCTCCTACGGGGTCTTCCCCGTGCGCGAGTGTTTGATCGCCAGCGCCGACTACCTCGCCCGCCGCGGCGTGCCGGCCTCGCTCGAGGAGCTGGATGGCCACGAGCTGTTCTCCTGGGCGGCGCCCGGCGAGGACGGGCGGGTGTGGCCGACGCTCGTGGGGGAGCACCTCGAGGTCGAGCCCTCGCTGGTCACGGCGGACATCCACCTGCTCCGGCAGTGCGTCCTCGCGGGTCTGGGGATCGCCCTCGTGCCCGACGCCGGGTTGCCGGACCCCGGCGTCGCCGAGGGGACGCTGGTGCCGGTGCTGCCGGCGCTCGTCGGTCGGGAGCGCATGCTCTACATCACCGTGCCCGCGGCCCTCGCCACGCTGCCGAAGCTGCGCTCGGTCGTCCGCGACATCCAGGCCTTCGCCGACGCGCTCGCCCGAGCGCGCGCCGATCGCTGAAAATGCGCGGACTTTGATCCGCGCGCCGGAGCGGCCGCGCGACCACAGATGAGGTCTCGTTGCCCGGGTCGAGGCGGACTACGGTGAAATCGCCGTCCCTCGCGGCTGGCCAGAAATCTGCCAGGTCCGGCCCCATTTATGGCCACCTCGCGGGCTTGACGGCGATTGTCGAGTCGTGAGTCACTGCGAGCAATCGGAGGCCAGCGGGCGCTCCAATGTGAGGGCGAGATTGCGCTGCTCACATTCGGCGATGCCCTCGATGACGCGCCATGTTCAGCTATAAAGCGTCGCGTTATGCGATCGTCGCGCCCCTGAATCGGGGCAGGGCCCTCGCCTGCAATGGTATGAGCGGGCCGGGTCGGCGCGAGCGGATCGTCGACCTTCGTGGCGAGCGGCGAGCAGGTGGCCCTGCGCTCCGCACCTCGAAAGAACACCTGGTCGGCGAGGACAGCGGCGACGCCGACGTCAATCGCGCGAGCATCATCCCCAGACCCATCGCCGCGAAGGAGAGACCATGAGCGCCAAAGAGACCCTCCATAAGTTCCTCGATAGTGTCACCGACCTGACCAGCCTGGAGGTGACCACATATACCGGAAAGCTCTCGCAGGTCATCGACGCGGGGACGGGGAAGCTCCAGTGGGACGCGTTCAGGCCCGACGGGGCGCTCGTCCTGGTCGCCGCGACGCTGATCCGCCCGAACCTGCACACCGTGAACTTCCGCGCCGAGGGCCTCGATCGCGGCGAGCTCGAGGCCTTGACGGCGCTGCACCGCGCCGCCGTCGAGAGCGCGCAGGGCGGCCGACTGGCGCTCGCGAGGATGCTCCTCGAGCTCGTCTCGAGCGGCGCGGACGTCTGATCGATAGCCTCGCCGCTCGAGCAGGCGATCGCCGGGGTGAGCGAGGACTTCCAGCGCGCGCGGCGGGCCGTCGAGCTCGCGCTCGGGCTCAGTCCCTTCGCCGACGACGCGCCGGACGGCGAGGGCTTCAGGATCTCGGAGGTCTTCGCGGTGATGCACGCCGCGATCGCGTCGTTCGCCGACATCGTCGGCGGCGACCAGCTCCCGATCGAGGTGACCCCCGGGATCGCGCTGGTGCGCCGGGCCACCGGGGTCGTGGTGATCGTGGACGGATCCCTGGACGGGGCGGCGAGGCGCCGCGCGATCGAGGCCCTGATGGTCACGCTGCGTCGCGCGGACGAGCGGCTGCGACACACCGCCGCGCTGCTCGGGCTGCTCGTCGGCCTCGGCGCTCGCTGGGCCGCCGCGGGCTTCGCTCCGCCGATCGTGCTGGCGACGCTGCGGCGCAGCGCGCCCCGGATCCTCGAGCTCGGACGCCGCGTCGGTGCCGACACCGCCCGCTCGGATCCGCAGTGACGCGCCGGCGCGTCGCTCAGCGCTGGCTGCAGACGGCCTCGAGGGCCTCGCCGGGGAACAGGGCGGCCCACTCGGCGTCGGTGAAGTCCCTCCCGACGACGCGGCAGGCGAGGCGCAGGAGGAGGTCGTGCTGGAGGGGCCAGACGTGGACGGCCCCGTCATCGCCGGCGCTGACGGCGAAGCGACCGGCGTGGTCGAGGCGCAGCGAGGTGATGGGTCCGCTGTGGCCCTTGAGGACCATGGAGGCGACGTCGCCGCCGAGGTCGAGGTCTCCGACCCGCCACAGGCGCAAGGTCTTGTCCTGACCGGCGGAGACCAGCAGCTCGTTGCTGGCGTCGAAGGCGAGGGCGATGATCGGACCCTCGTGGCCGGTGAGGTCCTTCTGGCGCGACTTCTCCTTCTCCATGTTCCACACGCGGATGAGGCCGTCGTCGCTGCCGGTGGCCATCCAGCGGCGGTCGGGGCTGAAGGCGAGGCCGCGGATCGGTCGCTCGTGGGTGAAGGATGCGTGCTCGGGGTCGGCGTCGAAGCGTCCGTCGAGGCTGCGACGCAGCAGCGCGCGCGAGTCCTCGCCGCCCGAGAGCAGGTACTGGCTGTTGCCGCTGAAGGTGAGCGCGAGCACGCCCGCGTCGTGCGGCGCGACCTTCTGCACCGGCGAGCCGGCGGCGCCGCCGAGCGGCCAGATCCTGACCGCCTTGTCGTAGCCGCCGACGGCGACCAGCGGCTCGGTCGGGGCGAGCGCGAGGGCCGTGACGGCGGAGGCGGTCGCCTCGCTGCGCGACGGCGTCTCCTCGGGCCCGTCGCCGCGCATGCGCCAGCTGTTGACGACGCCGGCGTCGTCGGCGGAGACCATCCACTCGCGGTTGGCGCTGAAGGCGATGTGCCGCACGACCTCGTTGTGGTGCGAGCGCTCGAGCGGCACCGCGTTGGCGTCGCCGGCGATCGCTGTGAGGTCGAAGATGCGGAGCTGGCGGTCGACGCCGACGGCGGCCCAGCGCCCGTCGGAGCTCATGGCGAGGGCCTTGATCGGCGCGTCGACGGCGCGGCTGAGCTGCAGGCGCGGGTCGCCGGCGGGGTCGATGCGCCAGGCGCGGAGCTGCATGTCCTGGCCGCCGGAGAGCATGCGGCCGCCGTCGCCGCTGAGGGCGAGCTCGAAGACGGCGCCCTCGTGGTCGTTGGCGGCGTAGGAGCCGGCGCCGCTGCCGGTGTTGTGGAGGTCCCAGCGGCGCAGGGTGCCGTCGTTGCCGGCGGAGAGCAGCCAGTTGCCGTCGCGGGTGGTGACGAGGTCGCGGATGGTGTCGCCGTGCTCGTCGAGGATGGCGGTCGGCTGGGCGGAGGTGAGGCGCTGGCTCAGGTTCCACAGGTAGATCTTGCCGTCGGCGGCGGCGACGGCCGCGTGCTGGCCGGCGGGGTCGAGGGCGAGCAGCTGGGGGACGCCGGGCAGGCCCTGGAGGCCGAGGCTCAGCGGCTCGCTGTCCTCGCGCATGCTCTTGTCGACCTCGGTGACGAGCAGCTGGCGGTCGGTGCCGACGGAGATCAGGGCGCGGTCCTTGCCCATGAACGCGAGGGCGACGACCGGGCCCTCGAGCTTGGCGACGCGCTCGAAGGTCCCCTTGCCGCCGCGGATCTTCCAGCGCAGCACCTCGCCGAATTGGTCGGCGGTGAAGACCTCGGTGCCGACGCTGTCGACGGCGATCGCGGTGACGTCGCCGGGCATCGCCAGGCGCAGCGGCTTGCTCTTGCGGCGGCCGTCGGCGAGGTCCCAGGAGAAGGCCTGACCGCCGAGCGAATAGAGGCGCTGGCCGCCGTCGCGGAAGATCAGGCGCGTCACCGGCGAGCGGTGCTCGCGGAGCTCGCCGAGCGGCGTGCCCGCGTCGCTGCCGCGCATGTCCCAGGTGCGGATGACGCCGCGCTTGTCGGCGGTGGCGAGCCAGCGGCCGTCGTCGCTGTAGGTGATCGCGGAGATCTCGTCGCGGTGGGCGTCGAGCTGCTTGATCAGCGTCGGCTTGCTGCGCACCGCGACGTTGTAGAGGTCGACGCCGCCGCTCTCGGTGCCGACCGCGAGGGTGCTGTCGGAGGGGCTGAGCGCGGCGAGGGTGGCCTTGCCGGAGCGGGTGGTCAAGGGCTGCGCGGTGCCGTCGCCGCCCATCACCCACAGCTTGACGGCGCCGGCGTCGTCGACGGTGACGACCATCTCGTCGTCGCGGGCGACGTCGACGTCGCGAAACGCGGTCTCCTGATGGCCGAGGATCCGGCTGCGCTGGCGCGCGAGCTGGGCCCGCAGGACCTCCTCGGCCTGGCCGTGGCGGGCGCAGGGGCCCTCGGCGGCGGCCAGCGCCCGCGCGGCGATCAGCAGCGCGAGCTCCGGGTCGGGCTGGGCGGTCGCCATCGCCGCCAGCTGATTGCTCCGCTGCAGGGACGGCGGGTTGCCGGTGCACAGCGCCGCCGCCGTGCTGCCCTCCGCGCCCTCCTGCACGCCGATCACGATGTCGCGGTGGACCGCGTGCGCGGTCAGGCTGCCGGCCGTGACCGCGAGGGCCACCGCGCCGACGCCACCGACCAGCCGACGCACCCGGTCGCGGCGCTCGCGGCGGCTGGCGAGGATGTACTCGCGGTGGTGCTCGCTGGGCCGCGGCTTGAGCTTGCGGTCGCTCTGCATCCACCGCATCCCGCGCGCGAGCTGCTCGCCGAACAGCAGGCCCCAGGCCGGTCGGTTGAGGTCGCGCCAGCGCCGGGCGAGCGGCTCGAGCTCGCCGCGGCAGGCCTCGTTCTCGTCGTTGGTGTTGGCGTCGCGCGGGGGCTTCGGCTCGCGCGCGGCGGCGGTGGCCTCGGGCGCGGGGGCCTCGTCGGCGGGCTCGGCTTCGGGCGCGTGGACGACGACGGCCGGCTTCGCGGCCTTCGCCGGCTTCGCGGCCTTCGCGGGGGCGGCGTCGGCGGTCTTCGCGGGGGCGGCGTCGGCCCTGGCGACGGGCTGATTGACGATCGGCTTGGCGGCGACTGGCTTGGCGGCGGCTGGTTTGGCGGCGGCTGGTTTGGCGGCGACGGGCTCGGCGGCGCGGCGGGCAGCGGGCGCCGCGTCGGTGACGGCGCCGACGCGCAGGCGGACCTTGCCGACGGTGATGGTGTCGCCGGTCTTGACGGCGATGCGGCGGTCGATGCGATGGCCGTTGACCTTGGTGCCGTTGCTCGAGCCCAGGTCCTCGACGAGGGCCTGGCGGCCCTCGACGGTGATGCGGCAGTGCTGGCGTGAGGCCCCGTCCTCGTGCGCGAGCTGGAGGTCGAGCTTGTCGTCGCGGCCGACGACGATCGTGGAGCCGGCGAAGTCTCGCTCCTGGGGGGGCTGACCATCGCGTTCAATGGTGAGATGCAGCATCACTGATTCTCGCGGCAGGATATCACGAGGCTCGCAGCGCCCCCGCGGCGCAGGTCAGCGCATATTCGACCGGCGCGGCCTTGCGAGCCAGTCGGTCGGTCATTGCGTGCGACCGCGGTGCGCGATGACGACCGGGATGGAGCCGGTCGTCCGCGGCTGTGTTATGGACCGGGCCTGTCCGCGCTCCCCGACCAGAGCTCGATCCCGAGGGCGAAGATCGCGGCGGTCCTCGTCGTGGTGGCGATCCTCGTGGTCGCGTATCAGCTCGGGATCTTCCAGCGGTTCGCGGACCCGGCGCGGATGAAGGAGGCGCTGGTCGGGCTGGGGCCGTGGGGCTATGTCGCCTTCGTCGCGGCCTACGCGACGCTGCAGCCCTTCGGCGTCCCGGGGACCGCCTTCATCTTCGGGGCGCCGCTGATCTGGCCGTGGCCGGTGGCCTTCGGTCTGTCGCTGACGGGGACGATGGGGGCGAGCGTCGTGGGCTTCCTGTTCGCGCGCTTCGTGGCGCGCGACTGGGTCGCCGCGCGGATCCCCGCGCGGTTCCACCGCTACGATCACGCGCTCGCCCGCCGGGCCTTCGCCACGGTGTTCCTGCTGCGGCTCGTGTTCTGGATGCCGCCCCCGCTCCACGCGTTCTTCGGCGTGTCGAAGGTCCGCTTCGCGACCCACTTCTGGGGCTCACTCGCCGGCTACGCGCTGCCGCTCCTGCTCGTCAGTCTGTTCGGCGAGCGGCTCGTCGAGGTGATGCTGGCCGCGCCCGTCGACCTGTGGATCGGGCTCGGCGTCGGCGCGGCGGCGATCGGCCTCGGCCTGTGGGCGCTGCAGCGGCGGCGCGGCGCTCGAGCGCCGAGCGCCGAGCGCTGAGCGTCGAGCGCGTCAGGGGCTGTTCTCGACGCAGTAGAGCCGCGAGGTGGCGGAGCAGGAGCTGGGCAGCGCGTCGCTCCACTGGCCGTTGACGGCGCTGGAGCTGCCGAGGCGGCCGTTGTCGTTCAGCGCCAGCGAGGTCCAGCCCTTGCAGCTGTCGGCGCCGATCTTCGCGCCGGTGTGGGTGGTGTTGCTCCACAGCAGCTCGTCCGAGGCGTCGCCGCCCTTCTCGTCGCGGTCGATGGCATGGGCCAGCGTGCCATCGGTGAGGTCCGCCCAGCCGGCGCTGGCGATCACGGTGGCGTCGACGAGCTTGTAGGCGCCGGTGAAGCCGGTGTCGAGGCGGGTCGTCGGGCTGCCGGTGTCGTCGCTCAGCCACGCGACGAAGGTGCCCCCGAGCTGCGCGGACTCGGCGAGGGTCTGACACTTCAGGTCGGCGCCCGCGAGCCCGCCGAGGTTGCCCTTGGAGCTCGTGCTGGTCACGAAGATGCGGCGCGGCGCCTGGCAGTCGTCGCTGCAGGCGTCGTCGTTGACCGCGTTCTTGTCGTCGCAGGCCTCGACTTCGGCCTGCACGAAGCCGTCGCCGCAGCTGGCGGCCTTGCAGGTGTTGAGGCAGGCGTCGGTGTTCTCGGAGTTGGCGTCGTCGCAGTCCTCGACGTCCGCGCGGACCAGGCCGTCGCCGCAGCTGGCGGCCTCGCAGGTGCCGAGGCAGGCGTCGGTGTCGTCCTGGTTGCCGTCGTCGCAGGCCTCGCTGCCCTCCTGGACGCCGTTGCCGCAGACGGCCGCGCAGCCGTCTTCGGGGCAGGAGTTGGCGTCCTCGTGGCGGGCCTGGCAGGTGCCGTCGCCGCAGAACGGCGCGTAGCTCTGGCAGTCGGTGTTGCAGCGCTGCTCGCTGCTCCACTCGCCGCTGTTCTGCTCGCCGTCGTCGCACAGCTCGGCGCCGGCGTGGACGGCACCGTCGCCGCAGGCGGCGGGGTTGCAGTGCACGCAGTCGTCGGAGTCGTCCTGGTTGCCGTCGTCGCAGGCCTCGCCGGGGTCGACCTTGCCGTCGCCGCAGTTGATGCAGTCCATGCAGGTCATGGCCTGCTCGCCGGGGTCGCAGAGGCCGTCGAGGTCGCAGGTGGGCGGCGCCTCGGTGGGGTCGGTGGCAGTGCCGGAGCTGGTGCCGGAGCTGGTGTCGCCGGTGCTGCCGGGGTCGGAGGCGCTGCCATCCTCGGCCTGGAGCAGCCAGCCGCAGCCGGGCAGGAGGCCGAGGATCAGGAGCGCGAGGGCGCGCGGAGCCGGGCGGAGGGCGTGAAGCGGCGGCATGGACCTGCGGTGAATGGTGACCCCTCGGGGAACCGCGGCGCAAGGCCCGAAAGGGCCCGGCCGCTTATCTACCACGAAGGGCCGGCGTATCATCCGGCTCGCCGTTCAGGTGCCGGTGATGATGACCTTCACGCGTCCGGTGCGGCCGGTCCACCGCGACTTGTAGGCGGTCTTGCCGCTGACGACGCCGTCGTGCACGCCGATGCCGACGATCTTGTAGTCCTCGCCTTCGCGGTTGTAGAAGATCGTGACGGTCCACTCGCCGCGCCCGTAGGTCACGTGGTTGACGGTCAGCTTCTTCGAGCTGATCTCGACCGTGACGCGCTGCCCGCCGCGCCCGGGGTTCGCCTCGAACAGCTCGAGCTGCGCCCGCTCGTTGGTGCTGAGGCCCTGCTTTACATCCTCTGCGATCAATACCGCCATTTACCATCCCTCCGAGGCGCCATGGGACCGCAGTCAGCATTGGAAGTCAAGCCGCGTGGCTGTGCGGCGCGTGACCGCGCGGCGCGGCATTTCGCGGCTGGTGGGCCTGTGGCCCGGGCAGGGCGGGCTTCTCGGCGCGAGCCCGGGTGTCGCGAGCCACGGTCGATATCCTCGTATGATCAGCCATCATAGGTCTCGCGGGGATCAATGTGATCGAGGCCGCAGGTCGGTGATATGCGCGATGGGAGGAGCTGTCCATGGACCCCGGGGCAGGGGCGGGGCCGCGGCTTGACCGGCGGGGAGAGACGGATCATCGTGCGCGCCGTGCCTCGCCCCTCGCTCTCTCGCCGCGGCTTCGCCCTGACGTCCCTCGTCCTCGCCGGCTGCGCCGGGCGGGTGGGCGCGCCGCAGCGGCTCGCCGGGGCCGCGGGGGCGAGTGCCGCGTCATTCGCGGCCGACCCGCGGATCGGCCAGTATGTGTCGAGCGCCTGGACCTTTGCGACCTCGAGCTTCTGGATCTCGGGCCCGGCGGGGCTGGTCCTGGTCGACACCCAATTCCTGCCGAGCGGCGCCCTCGAGGCGGCGGCGCTCGCCGAGCAGGCGACCGGGCAGCGGCTCGTCACGGCCTTCGTGCTGCACGCCAACCCCGACAAGTTCAACGGCACCAGCGCGCTGCAGCGCCGCGGCGCCCTGGTGTTGACCTCGCGCCAGGTCCTCGCGGCGATGCCGGCGATCCACGAGAAGCGGGTCGCCGCGTTCTATGAGCGCTACAAGCCCGATTATCCGCTCGAGATGCCGACGCCCGCGGCGTTCGGCGCGGCGACGACGCAGCTGCGCGCGGCCGGGCTGCCGCTGACCGCCCACGTGCTCGGGCCCGGCTGCAGCGACGCGCACGTGGTCCTGCAATTCGAGGATCAGCTGTTCGTCGGCGACCTCGTCGCCAACGGCGCGCACAGCTGGCTGGAGATCGGGCGCACCGACGCGTGGCTGCAGCGGATCGCCGAGCTCGAGGCCCTGCGACCGCGCTTCGTCCACCCCGGCCGCGGGCCCTCGGGCGGCCCGGAGCTGCTGACGCGCCAGCGGGTCTATCTCGAGCAGGTGATCGCGCTCGTCGCCGCGGAGCAGCCCTCGGGGCCGCCGGACAAGGCCGCGCTCGCGCGCGTGCGCGCGGCGCTCGAGCTGCGATATCCGGGCCATCGCTTCCCGGTGTTCCTCGAGATCGGGCTGCCGGCCGAGTGGCGGCGCCAGGCCGGCGCGGCGGCGGTCGATTGACGGATCGCGGCGATTGAAGGCGGGGAGCTGTGTCGCGCGCGGCCCGCGGGCTGTGTCGCGCGCGGCCGGCGGGAGTTGATGCTGGTCGGGTTTGCGGGGGCGGCGTATCATCGCGGGCCCCTGGACCGATGAGGAACTAGCGATGAATCTCGCCTGCGCCGTCTGGACCGCCCTGCTGATCCTTCCTCCGGGCGGCGTCGCGCTCGCGTCGCAGGCCGCGACGGGCCCGGCGGCCGCGACCGGCGAGAAGGACGAGCGCGCCGGCGAGGCCGCGAACTACTACTCGCGGGGCCGCTACGTCGAGGCGGCGCTCGAGTTCGAGGGGCTGTGGCGCGACTTCCCGGGCGAGCCGCGCTTCCTGTTCAACGCGGCGGCCAGCCGGTACGCGGCCGGGCACTACGCGCATACCGTCGCGTATCTGGCCGAGTACCTCGGGCGCGACGAGGTCGTGGGCGAGGACCGCAAGGAGGCGCAGGCCCAGCTCGACGAGGCGCGCAACAAGGTGACGGGCCTGCAGGTCAAGGTCACGCTGCCGGCGGGCGCGAGCGGCGAGGTGCGGGTGGTGGCGAAGCCCGTCGCGCGCGGGGCCTCGGACCTGCGGCCCGAGCTGGTGATGTCGGCGCGGCGCGGCGGGGACGTGGCGACGGCGGTGGTGCAGCTCGAGCCGGGCAGCAGCTGGGTGGTGCGCGCGGAGGCGGAGGGCCTGGTCGCCGGCTCGCAGCAGGTCGAGGTGACGCGTGATGGGTATCAGCAGGTCGCGCTGCAGCTGACGGCGACGGCGACGGAGGGGCCCGGGGCGGGGCCGAAGCGCGAGGAGCGTGTGTCGGCCGGGACTGCGCGGGCGCTGAAGATCGGGTTCGCGGCGGGCGGCGGGGCGGCGGCGGCGGTCGGCGTCGCGGTGCTGGCCGCGGGGGCGGTCAAGCGCGGGCGCAGCGCGGATTGTGACAGTGATGCGCGGGGCGAGCTCGCGTGCAAGCAGGAGCTCGCGCAGGGCCTGCGCACGCGCGACGCCGGAGCCGCGGTGTTCGGGGCCGGCGTCGGCCTGCTCGCGGGCGGCTTGACGTGGCTCTCCCAGGACGCGCGCAAGCGTCGCAGCGTGTGGATCGCGGAGGCCACGGCGGGCGGGCTGGCGCTGATCGGCGGCGCGGCGTGGTTGACGGTCAGCTCCAACGAGTTCAACGCCGCGAACACCGGGCCGATCACCGACTGGCGCTCGCACTACGCGGCGGTCGGCGGCTCGCGCGGGCACGCGGCGGCGGCGACGGTGTTCGGGCTCGGCGCCGGGCTCGTCGGCAGCGCGGTCACCGGGCTGCTCGTGCAGCGCAAGCGCGGCGGCTCGGCGATGGCCCGGTCGCTGCGGCTCGACGGGATGGCGATGCCGGGGCGCGGCGGGCTGCTGCTCTCGGGGCGGTTCTAGACCGCTCCCTTCGTCGCGGCGGCTCCTGATGAATCGGTGGCTCCGCCTCGGGCTTCGCGCTCGGGCTACTTGAGGCCCTTGACCTGGCAGCGGGGCTCGTCGTTGGTGTCGGGGCGACAGACCAGCGGGGAGCTGCAGGCGCAGTCCAGGCAGCAGGTCTGGTTGCTCTCGCCGCGGGCCGGCTCGCACTTGCCGTCGCCGCAGCGGCGGTCGGCGGCCGACTCTTCGCCGCTCGAGATCGGGCGGGCGTGGCCGCGCAGCTTCGGGATGCAGCGGCCCTCGCTGCCGCGGATCATGCCGGTGGGGCAGCCGCCGCTGGCGCTGACGCTGGCGCCGGTGCCAGGGCTGACGCCGGCGCCCGAGCCGAGGAAGGCGCCGGGGGCCTCGACGGGGGTGGCCGCGGCGGCGCCGGGGCGGCGGCGCAGCTCGCCGCAGTCCTCGAGGCTGTGGTGGGCAGCGGTGCTCTCCTTGCCCTCGCAGCGGCCGTTGCCCGCCCACTCCTGGGTGCACCAGGCGCCGTAGCTCTCGTCGGCGAGCTCGGCGCGGAAGGCCTCGATGTAACCCTCGAGCTCGACGAAGTCGGCGTCGACGAGCTGCTCGAAGCGGGCCCAGCGGACGCGACGGTTGCAGTCGAGGACGAGGGTGACGGGGAGGTTGCCGTGGAACAGCTTGACCTGCTCGTCGGGGGCGAGGGACTTGACGAGGGCCTCCTCGTAGCTGCGGTCGGCGAGCTTGACGGCGGAGGCGGGCATCGACGATGAGAAGTCCTGATAGGACTTGCGGGGCTCGTTGGGGTCCTTGACGAGGATGGGGAGGAAGCGGACGTCGGCGGCCCACTCGGGGTGGCGCTCGAACATCGCCTTGAAGTCGGGCATCTCTTCTTTGCAGGGGCCGCACCAGGTGGCCCAGAGGTTGACGACGTGGATGGTGTGTGAGGGGAGGACGTCCTGGGAGCCGAGGCGCAGGGACTCGAGCTTGCCCTGGGTGGCCTTGCCGTCGCGCAGGGCCTCGAGCTTGAGGCGCATGGCGGGGCTGATGTCGGTGCCCTTGGTCCCGAAGTAGCCGTTGCGGGGCGGGTCTTGCGGCGGGGCCAGGTACTCGGGGTCGACGATCTGGGCGGCGTCGCCCTTGATGACGCGCTGCTCGCAGCCCTGCTTCTGGCGCTGCATCACGCGCGCGAGCAGGCCGCGGACCTCCTGCTCGGTGAGCCAGATCCACAGGGTCAGGCAGCAGGCGGCGGTGGTGAGGAACATGTTGACGAGCGACCAGCGGACCAGGAAGGCGGCGCGGCGGCGCTGCTCGAGCGGGACGCGCGGCTCGAGCATGATGCGGGTCTCGTTGTCCTCGTTGCTCCGTCGGCTCATGGCGCTCCTGCGGGCGCTGCGGGTGCGCCGGGTCGGAGGTCCTGGCAGCAGGCGCACTGCTGCATGCGCTGCTGGAGGGCGGTGCGGGCGCGGTCGAGGCGGACCGCGAGCATGCCGGCGACGAGGATGCTGGTGAAGGCGATGAAGCCGGTCAGGAGCACGGCCATTCGAGCGTTGCGCAGCAGCATGACGGCTCCTAGCGCCTGTCCCCCGGGCGGTCGAGGACGGTCTTGCGCTTCTCGTACTCGTCGCCGAGGCAGGGGATCGGGATGATCAGCACCACGCGATTGATCGCGCCGTAGAGGTTCTGCCACTCCTTGGAGCTGCGGTTGTCGAGGTCGAGGCCGCCGTCGAGGCCGGTCTGCAGGCTGCGCTGGTTGGGCTCGTCCCAGGCGATGATCGGGCTGGTGGCGGGGCGCGAGCCGTCGGGGTTATAGAGATAGCTCTTCTTGTAGCGGACCGGGTTGATCGGGTTGGTGGTCGGCAGCGTGAACGAGCGGATCGGGATGCGCATCTTGTCGCGATCGGTCTCGGGGATGCCCTCGTAGAGCACCGACTCGATCAGGCCGCTGGCGAGGTCCATGCGCCGCACCGCGAGCATATGGTTGGTGCGCGCGTCGCCGTCGGGGCTGGCGCGGCCGATCACGAAGATCTGCTTGGAGCTGCGCAGGGAGTCGCGAAACTGGCGGATCTGGCCGAGGAAGTGGGCCCGCACCGCGGGGGTCGGCCAGTTCTGCTTGGTCAGGTGCGGCAGGCCCGAGGGGAAGTGGATCGCCATCCGGTTGGGGAAGGCCGAGAGCAGCAGGTCGAACTTCTCGTCCTCGAGCGCGAGCGCCTCCCAGTCGGCGGTGGTGCACGAGCCGGTCGAGGCGATCTGCGCGGTGCTGGTCTTGCGGGTCGCGCACTTGTGCGCGAGCGTGCGCACGGCCTCGGCGAGCTTCGGGTTCTCGGCGCACTCGAGCGGGGTCTTGTCGACCTGACCCTCCTGCACGCAGCGAAATTGGTGGCACAGCAGGCCGCCCTCGCACTCGCAGTCGCGGCAGCTCGAGCCCTCGCCGCACAGCTTGGTCTCGGTGATCGGGACGCAGACGTCGAAGCGGCAGTACTTGCCGTCGGGGCAGGCGGCGCCGTCGAGGCTGGTGGCGTCGCAGGGCTCGCCCTCGGGGGCGGCGGCCGGGGCGGCGGCCGCGGCGGGGCCCGGCGTGCCGTCGAGCAGCGGGTCGGACTGCTTGAACACGGCGACGTAGGCGATCAGGCCGACCATGATCGCCATGAAGCCGGTGAGGACGAACAGCAGCTTGGTGGAGTTGTCGAATTCGGAGGACATGCGGGCCGAATCAGGGGGCTTGGGGCGGGTTGGCCTGCTTGCTGATGTAATCGGCGAGCGCGGCCAGCGGGGTGTTGGCGTCGCCGTAATAGGCCTTGCGCGCCATGTCGGGCTGGCCGTCGATGGCGTGGTAGACGGCGATTGTGGGGACCTTGAACTTGGGGTCCTCGGCGTAGCGCTGGTGCTCGGTGATGCTGGCGATCACGGCCTTGTCGGTGTTGATGCACTGGAACAGCTTGTTGTCGGGGTCGTCGGGGTCGATCTGCATCTCGAGCTCGACGGCCTGGTTGCCGATGCGCTCGGCGGTGAAGAGCGGGACGTTGGGCTGGCGGTCGTCGTGGAGCGCATACATGCCGCCGATCAGCTCGATGCCGGCGCCGGGCTGGAGCTTCTCCATGCACTCGGCGGCGCGGGCGGCCAGGCAGGCGTTGTCGTAGCGGACGCCGTCGTCGGACTTGGCGTAGCCGGCGGGGAAGGCCTCGGGGTCGCAGGGCTGGCGCGGCGTGTGGTAGATCCACAGCTGGGTCGGCTCGGGGAACTGCTTGTGGGTCAGCGCGTTGACGACGACCTTGAACTCGGCCTTGCAGTGGCTGCAGGTCAGGTCGATGAACAGCGCGACGATCGCCTTCGGCTCGCTGGCGCCGATCCTGATGCTCGCGGGCGGCAGCACCTTGACCGGCTCGGGGCAGCCCGACTGGGCGTCGACCAGCCGCCGCGTGTACTGATAGACCACCGACTGCGCGCCCGCGGCGACGACGAAGAGCACGGCGACCATGAAGGCCGCGTCGAGCGCCGCGGCCTGACGGAGGCGCTGGAGCGCGGCGCCCCGGTCGCTGCGGGTCTGGGCGCGCCGCAGCAGCAGCGCGGCGACCAGCAGCAGCGCGCTGACGAGGTAGAGCGAGATGCAGAACGGGCAGGGTGAGCGCAGGATGGCGAAGGCGTAGACGCCGAGGAGGACGCTGACGAGCGCGCCGAACCAGGCGAGGGCGAGCAGCAGCGCCGGGGCGGCGTTGCGCAGGAAGTCGGGGCGGCGGACCAGGCCGCCGGCGAGCACTGCGACGACGACGTAGAAGGCGGCGCCCCACAGGCTGATCGGGAGGCCGAGGAGGGTCGACCAGGCGGAGCTCAGGGCGTCCTCGCAGGACAGGCCGCCGATGTTGCAGCCGCCGCGGGTGGTCAGGCAGGGCGTGTAGGCCATGCGAAACTTGAGGACGGTGAGATAGCCGCTGACGCCGAGTCCGGCGAGGCCGACGAGCAGGATGAAGGCGGCGCCGAGGCGGCGCTTGCTCGCGGAGGCCGACAGGTTCACGGCAGGGTTCGAGCTGGACATGGTCGCTGCGCCCTCACTTGACGATCGTGGGATCGATGGGTTGCTTCTCGAAGGTGCCGCCGCCGGCGCTCAGGTTGTAGGTGAAGGCCCCGCCGCGCGGGCTCGGGTCGAAGTTGAAGGACAGCATCTGGCGCGCGCAGTCGCGGACATCCTTGCTCGACGAGAACACCTTGACGGTCGGCCGCCCGTTCGGGCGCACGTCGATGCGCAGCGGCAGGCGCGAGGCCGGCTTCGCGGACTTGGCGAGGCAGGTCTTGAGCAGGTAGTCGCGCTGCTCGTCGACGTACTTGCGCGCGGCCTTGTAGTCGAAGTCGGGCTCGGGCTCGCCGGCGGCGGCGGGCTCGGCGGGACTCGGCTCGGGGACGACGGCGACCGGGGCTTCGGTGGGCGGCGGGTCGGGGACGAGCGCGACCGGGGGCTCGACGGGCCGGGGCTCGACGGGCGGGGGCTCGCTGGG
>Ga0075152_10000144_pt1 | contig 56634 bp, 49 predicted proteins | sample JI61114C2DNA_FD_70964 | JGI IMG/M metagenome (GOLD analysis project Ga0075152, IMG submission 70964) | Wastewater effluent complex algal communities from Wisconsin, to seasonally profile nutrient transformation and Carbon sequestration -... | ecosystem: Engineered > WWTP > Effluent > Algae...
ATTATGTTCGATAATTTAAGCGATAAATTAGACAAAGCCTTTCATATACTTAAAGGTCACGGAAAAATAACAGAAGTTAACGTAGCCGAAACCCTAAAAGAAGTACGTCGTGCATTATTAGATGCCGATGTCAACTTCAAAATTGCTAAAGATTTTACCACTAAAGTAAAAGAAAAAGCAATTGGTCAAAATGTATTAACAACGCTGCAACCTGGACAATTATTGGTAAAGTTGGTCAAAGACGAACTAACCGAATTGATGGGTGGCGATGTGGCAGGAGTTAATCTTTCTGGAAATCCAACCGTTATCTTAATGTCAGGTTTACAAGGTTCTGGAAAAACTACTTTTTCTGGGAAATTGGCTAATTATCTTAAAACTAAGAAAAATAAAAAACCACTTTTGGTGGCTTGTGATATTTATCGTCCAGCAGCAATAAAACAATTGCACGTAGTTGGAGAGTCATTAGGAATTGATGTATATTCAGAACCCGACAATACAAATCCAGTGATTATTGCCCAAAACGCCATCAGTTTTGCAAAACATCAAGGATTGAATGTTGTGATTATCGATACTGCTGGTCGTTTGGCTGTTGATGAGGCGATGATGACCGAAATTTCGAATGTTCATCAAGCGATCAAACCTCAAGAAACCTTATTTGTGGTAGATTCGATGACTGGTCAAGATGCCGTAAATACTGCTAAAGCTTTTAATGATATATTAAATTTTGATGGTGTAGTTTTAACAAAATTAGATGGTGATACTCGTGGTGGAGCTGCTATTTCGATTAAAACTGTGGTCAACAAACCTATTAAATTTGTTGGAACAGGTGAAAAAATGGATGCCATCGATGTGTTCTATCCAGAACGTATGGCGGAACGTATTCTTGGAATGGGTGATGTGGTGTCTTTGGTAGAAAAAGCACAAGAACATTATGACGAAGAAGAAGCTAGAAAAATTCAAAAGAAAATCGCCAAAAACGAATTTGGTTTTGATGATTTCCTTTCCCAAATTCAGCAAGTGAAGAAAATGGGTAATATGAAAGACTTGGTCGGAATGATTCCCGGAGCTTCAAAAGCTATGAAAGATGTTGAAATCGAAGACGATGCTTTCAAACATATCGAAGCGATTATTCATTCGATGACTCCCAAAGAAAGATCAAAACCTGCTATAATTGATGTCAAAAGAAAAGCTAGAATAGCTAAAGGTTCAGGTACAAAAATCGAACAAGTGAATCAGTTGATGAAACAGTTTGATCAAATGAGCAAAATGATGAAGATGATGCAAGGCCCAGGCGGTAAGAATATGATGAAAATGATGGGAAATATGAAAGGAATGCCGGGAATGCGTTAGCCAGAGAAAACAGATTTCAGTATTCAGATTTAGCGACAATAAACAACAAACTAAAAAACATAAAACAGTTTTTATGCAAATACTAGACGGAAAAAAAACATCGGAAGACATTAAAAACGAAATCGCAGCCGAAGTTCAAAGAATGAAAGCCGATGGTCAAAAAGTTCCACATTTAGCAGCTGTAATTGTGGGTTCCAATGGCGCTAGTTTGACTTATGTAGGTAGCAAAGTAAAATCGTGTCAGCAAATTGGTTTCGAATCTACTTTGGTAGCTTTGCCCGAAAATATTTCTGAAGAGGAATTGTTAGATAAAATCAAAGAACTGAACGAAGATGATGATTTGGATGGTTATATCGTTCAATTGCCATTGCCAAAACATATCGACGAGCAAAAAATCCTTATGGCTATTGATCCTGATAAAGATGTGGATGGTTTTCATCCTGCTAATTTTGGAAAAATGGCATTGGAAATGGAAACATTTTTGCCAGCAACTCCTTATGGAATTATGGAATTGCTAGAAAGATATAAAGTAGAAACTTCAGGAAAACATACCGTAGTTATTGGGCGTAGTCATATTGTGGGACGACCAATGAGTATTTTGATGAGTCGCAAAGGTTATCCTGGAGATTCAACTGTTACTTTGACACACAGCCGAACCAAAAATTTGGAAGAATATACTAAAAACGCTGACATAATTATTACCGCTTTGGGCGTACCCGAATTTTTGAAAGCCGATATGGTAAAAGAAGGTGTAGTAGTTATTGATGTGGGAATCACTCGTGTAGATGATGCTACAAATCCTAAAGGCTATGTCATAAAAGGTGATGTTGATTTTGATGGCGTAAGCAAAAAATCTTCTTTCATTACGCCAGTTCCGGGTGGAGTAGGACCAATGACAATTGCAATGTTGTTGAAAAATACACTTTTAGCAAGAAAAATTAGAAGTAGAAAATAAATTATTTTTACTTTAAGCCAATAAACAAGCCTATTCAACAGAATAGGCTTTGTTGTTTTAAAACTTTCCCATATTTTTTTAAATTATTTCTTTGCTATTTCAAAATTTAAATTAACTTTGCATCACAAAGTACTTTAAATATGAATCAAAAACACCAAGAAGACTTATCACACATTCGCTCTATGATGGAGCGATCTTCCCGATTTATTTCATTAAGCGGACTCTCAGGAGTATTTGCAGGTTTATCTGCTTTGATTGGCGGATTGTATGTTTATCTATTATTTAAAGCCAATGGACTAGATTATTTTGATGGGGAGCATAAGTTATATTCGGTAGATTTAGTTTATGAGTTGGTTTTTATTGCCATAATTATTTTATTTTTTGCCTTAACATTCGGAATCTTTTTTACGATTCGAAAAAGCCGAAAATACAATTTACCTATTTGGACAACGGCTACAAAGAAGATGCTTGTGAATTTAGCTATTCCATTGCTTGTTGGTGGAGTATTTTCTTTGGCGCTTTTGTACCATCAAATCTATGTTTTAATTGCTCCAGCAACTTTATTATTTTATGGCTTAGCATTGATTAATGCTGAGAAATATACTTTTTCGGACATCAAATATTTAGGATTTTGTGAACTCATTTTAGGTTGTGTTTCTCTTTTTTTTCTAGGATATGGTTTGGTTTTTTGGATTATAGGATTTGGAGTTTTACATATTTTGTATGGGTTAATAGTTTTCAAAAAATATAAATAATCCTGCCAAATGGGAATCATCGATAAATTAAATAAGGATTTCGAAAGCCGGGTCAGGTTGGGTATTATGTCTATTCTGATGGTCAATGATTGGGTAGATTTTACCGAAATGAAAACGCTATTGAATATTACTGATGGTAATTTAGCGAGTCATTCTTCAGCATTAGAGAAGGGCGATTATATCGAAATTAAAAAAGAATTTGTGGGCAAGAAGCCAAAAACTTCCTATCGTGTGACCAATTTAGGTAGAGTTTCATTTGTCTCACATCTCAACAGCTTAGAAAAATTATTCAAATCTAAATAACCTTTTTTTTAACCTTTTACTTTGAAAAACAAAGTACTTTTAAATTTTTAATTATGAAAAAACATCAATTAATTTTAGTATGCAGTTTGATTTTTTCACTGCTTTTTTACAACGAGTCAGTAGGAGTGAATCTAGCTATTTTTGGTTTAGTGCTCACGGGGCTGATTTGTTTTTTCTTTCAGGATCGATTTACAAGTCGGACACATTTGGTTCTAGTGTTGACTTCTATTCTATCTTGTATAGCTTTTGCTTGGTATGGTGATTTTGTTTCTTTTTTGGCTTTAGCAATGTCAATTTTCTTTTTGCAATTTAAAACTCAGGAAAATAATCTGAAAATTGTTCAGGTTTTTCCATTAGCATTTATAAACGGAATCGCTTCATTAGGGCGAATGCTGATGTTTAGTCAATGGCTTCCCAAAAGAGAAATTAAGAATGATTTTGCTAAAAAGCTGATTGCTTATTTCTTAATTCCAATGATTTTCGTTGTATTGTTTTTTATTGTATATGCTTTTGGAAGTGACCATTTTTCAGCTTTATTTACAGATTATACTTTAGATTTGAATATTGGGCAATTCATTTTAATTACAATTTTAGGATTTTATTTGTCGTTTACTTTTTGGAATTACTGGATTCCAGCCGTTTGTTACGAAAAAAATTCGCTTCTAGACAATGATTTTAATAATGAAGACGCTATCAAAAATCAAAGTACTTTTTCTTTTTTGGATTTAGATTTCGAAAGACGCAGTGGAGAGATTACTTTATTTCTTTTGAATGTTTTGATCTTGGTTTTTATCGTTACTTATAATTATGAGCAGTTTTTTGAAGTTGTCGAAAAATCCAAGCTGAGTGCTGCCACACACGAAAGGGTCAATGCTGTGATTTTCTCGATTGTTATGGCTGTTGGTGTAATCATGTTTTATTTCAAAGGAGGTTTCAATTTTAATAAAAAAGCCAAAAACTTGAAACGATTGTCTAAAATTTGGATTTTATTAAATGGAATTCTAATCCTTAGTACCATTATTAAAAACTCAGAATACGTTTCCTTTTTTGGATTAACTTACAAAAGATTAGGTGTTTATGCGTTTCTGATTTTGGCAATTATTGGTTTGGTTTTCACTTTTGTGAAAATTATTAAGCAAAAAACAAATGCCTTTCTCTTAAACCAAATGGTTTGGTATTTTTACGGAACGATTCTTTTGTGCAGTTATGTCAACTGGGGAAATTTGATTACGAATTATAATATTTCTGTTAATAAAGGAGTAGAAGCAACGTTTTTGAGTGATTTGAATTTTAATGACGAAGCCCGTAGAAATTATTTTATTCTAAAGAATTTAGACGGACAATATACTGAAGTTACAAGGGAAGAAACAATATCTAGATACCAAAAGGATAGTTTTCTGTCTAAGGCTTTGTATTATGAGTTTATAAGTGCTAAGAAATAATAAAAAATCAAAACCCAAGGCGAACTTGGGTTTTGATTTTTTTAATAACTAGAGCGTTTTAATAATCTCCTCTTTTCTTAAACCTCGGATCATCTCTTTTGATGAATTCCGTTCTTTTTCTCGGAGCTTCGGCTCTTTCAGGTTTTGGCAAACTCGCCTCTTCGGTTTTGCTCGAAGGTTCAATTAATGCGTTGAGTTCCTTGATTTCGGCATCGGTCAAATCACGAAATCTTCCCACGGGAACATCCAGTGAAATATTGATGATTCGAATGCGTTTCAAAGCCGTAACTTCATAACCCAGATATTCACACATTCTACGAATTTGGCGGTTTAAACCTTGGGTCAAGATAATTTTGAAAGTAGTAGAACTGATTTTTTCTACTTTACATTTTCGAGTAACGGTGTCGAGAATTGGCACTCCATTGCTCATTTTTTCGATAAATCGGTCTGTAATAAGTTTGTTGACTGTTACCGTATATTCTTTCTCGTGATTGTTTCTGGCACGAAGAATTTTGTTGACAATATCACCATCATTGGTCATAAAAATTAATCCCTCACTGGCTTTGTCCAATCGTCCAATGGGGAAAATACGCGTTGGATAATTTATATAATCCACGATGTTATTTCGAACCTCAAGATTGGTGGTGCATTCAATCCCAACCGGTTTGTTGAAAGCTAAATAAATAGATTTTTCTCTTTTCTCACGGATTAACTTTCCGTCAATTCTTACTTCGTCGTCTGGTGAAACTTTGGTTCCCAATTCAGGCACAACCCCGTTGATGGTGACACGACCTTCTTCGATGATTTTATCGGCTTCACGGCGGGAGCAAAAACCAGTTTCTCCTATGAATTTATTGAGGCGTTTTAGATTTTCTTCCATTTGGCAAAAGTAATTAAAATTTTTGGTCAGTTGGTTGTGTGATAGTTTTTCGAGTTTAATTTTTAGCCACGAATTACACGAATGACAATCTGTTTTATGAATTTGTGAAATTATAACTGATTATAATTAGTGTAAATTTGTGCAATTTGTGGCTAACCTTTTTTTGTCTGATTTATTCGGATTCAAACAAAAAAGCATACACTTTTTTATACAAATTATCATCGTGCAGTTTATGCCCCAAACCTTTTGTTTGAATAAATTGCACATCTTTCCAAGACTCTACTATTTTTTCACCTTCTTCGATTAATACTACAGTGTCATCCATATCGTGAGCTAGAAAGCCTTTTGCGTCTATTTTTGTGACAAATTCTTTAGATGAAAATTGATCAAGATTTTGATTTAAGAAATTGGTGTATTTGATTTCTAACGATTTTATAACTGTATTATTTAAACTTAACAAATTGGTAAAATTCTTTAAAATAATAGTAAAATCACTTGGAGCTCCTAAAATTACCATTTTTTTTATACTAGGATTTTGGTACTTGTATTGATAATACAAACATGTTTGACCTCCCATCGAATGGCCTATCATTGATTGAGGTTTGTATTTTTGGGCAACAATATCAATGAATTCGGCATATTTTGGTACTGTAAATTCTTTGCCACTCGACAATCCTTGGGCTGGTCCATCAATAGCAACAATAGTACTACCCGATTTTTTTAGATAAGGCAACATTTTTTTCCATCTCGATGAATTGCTTTCCCAACCGTGAATTAATAAAATAGTGGTTTCATTTCCTTTCCAAATGTAAGTTTGAATAATGTCTCCTTCATGAAATATCGTTTCCTGATGGGCACTTTGTAATGTTTTCGGAAGGTTTTCTTTGGTAAATTTTCCTTTTCTAGGTTCACTAAAATAACCGTGAGCCATTTGAGTTGCTTTTTCAGGAAATAGAAAACTCATCATGTTAATGTAGGACCCAATTGATTTTGTCAATAAAAAATAAAATGCTCTCTTCATAAATTTTGATTGTGTTCTGAACAAAAAAAGCCTGCAAAGCAGACTTAAATGTAATTTAAAAAAAGTCCCGATTGGTGTCGGGACTTAAATATTTTTAGAATTTAGCAAAAAGCTGTTCCATTTTTTCTTTTTCTTCTTCAGCCAAAACACTGTCAACTAAAATTCTTCCAGAATGCTCATCAGTTATGATTTTTTTTCTGGCAGCAATTTCTACTTGGGTTTGTGGTGGAATGGTAAAAAATGATCCCGCAGATGCTCCTCTTTCGATAGAAACAACAGCCAATCCGTTGCGAACGCTAGAACGAATTCTGTCATAAGCTGCTAAAAGTCTTGGTTCAATACCAGCTCTATATTCAGATGATTTGTCTGATAAGAATGTTTCTTCTTTTGCCGTTTCAGACATAATATCACTTAATTCTGATTTTTTATGTTTTAAGTGATTCGATTTAAGCTCTAATCTCTCTTTTGATTGTGAAATGATTTCTTTTTTGTGCTCAATAGAAGCTTTCATTTCTTTGATTTGCTTCTCGGCCAATTGAATTTCCAATTCTTGAAACTCAACCTCTTTAGTCAAAGAGTTGAATTCTCTATTGTTGCGAACAGTTTCTTGTTGTTTGGTGTATCTTTTGATAGCTTCTTTGTGCTCATCAATGGAGTTTTTCTTTACCTTGATAAGATCTTCAATAGTTTCAAGGTCTTTTTTTAATTTTTCTGAACGTGTGCTTAATCCTGCAACTTCATCTTCTAAATCTTCTACTTCAAGAGGAAGTTCCCCTCTCACGTTTCTGATTTCATCAATTCGAGAGTCAATTAATTGTAAGTCGTAAATTGCTCTTAATTTCTCTTCAACATTTAATTCTTTTGTGGCTGCCATATTTTAAACTATAAGTACTTAACTGGATTTGTGTTTTCTTCTGATAAAACGATTGCAAAATTAAGGATTTTTTTTCTAAGAAAATCAACAATATAATTTTTTGTATAGCGTTCGCTTTCAAAATGACCAATATCAGCTAAAAGTAACTGATTTTCAGCTTCGTAAAATTGGTGATACTTTAAATCTGCCGTCAAAAAAACGTCTGCACCAGCTTGAATGGCATTTTTTATGGCAAAACTTCCAGAACCTCCGAGAACTGCCACTTTTTTTATTGGCTTGCCTAAAAAGGAGCTATGCCGAATTCCGTCAGCTTGCATTTTGTCTTTTACAAGATTTAGAAAAGCTACCTCATTTATTGGATCAGGCAATTCACCAATCATTCCTAATCCAACGTTTTGATTTTTGTTTAGCAAATCATAAATTTCATAAGCCACTTCTTCGTAAACGTGATTTTTGAACAGTGCTTTTAGGATTTTATTTTCCAAATGTTTTTCGAAAGTGACTTCGATTTTGATTTCCTCATTTTCTACAAATTCAAAGCGTTCTCCAATTTCGGGATTGCTGTGTTCGTTGCCCATATAAGTGCCAATTCCTTTCGAATTGAAACTACAATTTTCATAGTTACCAATGTTTCCTGCGCCAGTGTCAAACAAAGCATTTCGCAATTTTTCGGCGTTTTCTGGAATAGTGTAAGTCACTAATTTTCGAATGAAATTCGACTTCGGAATCAGTATTTTACTATTGATTAGACCCAGCGCATCACAAAATATTTTGTTCACACCATCCTGGTGATTGTCCAATGCGGTGTGAACAGCATAAATAGCAATATCATTTTTAATAGCTTTGATAATGGAACGCTCTACATAATTTTTGCCCGTAATTTTCTTCAAACCCGAGAATAAAATCGGATGAAAACAAACCACCAAGTTACAATCTTTAGCAATGGCTTCATCAATCACGTTTTCTAAAGCATCGTGACAAACCAAAACCCCAGTGGCTTCCAAGTCTTGATTGCCCACCAACAGACCAACATTGTCAAAATCTTCGGCATAGGCGAGTGGCGCCATTTCTTCGAGTACGGAAATTATTTCTTTGATTTTCATTAGTTACTTTTTTCGAATAAACAAAGTTAAGGAATTAATAACGCAACTTTTTTATAATGATAAAATACTATACTTTCGTATTATGAATTTACTTAGAAAAATACTCTTTCCCTTTTCCATTTTGTATGGATTCATTACTAGCATTCGGAATTTTCTTTTTGATAATGACATTATGAAATCGTATTCTTTTGATGTTCCCATTATTGCAGTTGGAAATTTAAGTGTTGGCGGAACCGGAAAAACCCCTCAAATCGAATATTTAATTCGGTTGCTTTCGCCAAAATATAAAGTGGCTACCTTAAGTCGTGGTTACAAAAGAAAATCGGAAGGTTTTGTTTTAGCCGATTCTACTTCGAATGCTGAGATTTTGGGAGACGAACCTTTTCAATTTTATCAGAAATTTAAAAACATTCAGGTTGCTGTTGATGCCAACAGAAAAAACGGAATTGAACAATTACTTTCGCAATCAACAAAACCAGACATAATTTTATTGGACGATGCTTTTCAACACCGAAAAGTCAAAGCAGGTTTTTATATTCTGCTCACTTCTTATGGAGATTTGTATTCGGATGATTTTATGTTGCCAACTGGAAATTTGCGTGAAAGTAGTAGCGGAGCAAAACGTGCTGATTTGGTAATAGTAACAAAATGTCCACCCAATCTTTCGCTTGACGAACAAAATAAAATTAAAGCCAAATTAAACTTAGTTTCAAATCAAGAATTATTTTTTTCTTACATTGATTATAATGATTCTATTTCTTCCGAAGATAAATCCATTAAAGTGAGCGAAATCATGAATAGGGATAAATTACTTTTGGCAGGAATCGCAAAACCAGAACCGTTTTTTAGACATTTGGAAAGTCAAAACGATGAGAAATTCGTTTTCCCAGACCATCATCATTTTACTGAAAATGATCTTTTGGAAATTAAAAACAAAGCACAAAATAATATAATCATTACCACCGAAAAGGATTTTGTGCGCTTAAAAGGGAAATTGCCCAAAGAACAACTTTTCTATTTAGCTATTCGAAGTTCATTTATTTTTAATAGTGAAATTTTCGATAAGACTATTTTGGATTATGTACAATCTAAAACGGGCGGTTTTAAATCTCAAAATTAAATCCTTTCCGGCTGAGTTTTTCATATATATCCGAATCAAATTGATATAATTGAGCCGCACGATGAGACACATCTTGTTGTTTTTCGTCGAGAGCAACCAGTAATTTCATTTTCAAAATCTTTCTACGAAAGTTTGATTTGTCCAATTCTTTACCTAATATCTCTTCATAAAGATGCATTAATTGTAATAGTGTAAATTTTTCGGGCAACAAATTAAATCCAATCGGGGCATTTAGAATGCGATTTTGAAGCTTTTTTAGACCAAAATCTAAAATTTCATTGTGATCATAAATCAAATTTGGAACATTATCAATTTTATACCATTTGGCTTCAAATACTGTAAGTCCGGCCTTAATGTCATATTCTTCTCTGTTAATCAAGGCATAGTATCCAATGGTTATGACTCTGTTTAACGGTATACGATTGGGTTCTCCAAAAGCTTTTATTTGTTCCAAAAAAATATTGTCTAAGCTCGTAAGTTCTTTCAACGATCTTTGTGCTGCAGCATCAATACTTTCATTTTCATAAATAATTCCTCCAGGAAGTCCCCATTCTCCTTTGCTGTCGCCTATGGCATGTTTAACCAAAAGGACTTCAAGCACACCATTATTGAAACCAAATATTGTACAGTCAATTGAAATTGAATTCATAATTTTTTGATACATTGTTATCTCTGATTCATTGTTTAAAATTTTTATTGACTTCTTGTTTTTTTAACATATTTCAATTTTTTCGTAATGTACAAATTAATTTCTTTTCAATATTTCAATTTTTTTTCAATCTCAATTTTAAGACAAATAAATCTTTGTGCAAATGTTTAAAAGACTTGTTTTATTATTAATATGTGAAAATTGGGTGTTATAAATTAACAAATGTAAAAATTACGCATAATATATTGCTAATGTAAAAATAAATCATTAAACTTGTTGTCATATTTACCATAAGTATATATTGATTTATTTTTTATATTTACTAAAAATGAAAAAACCAACTTATTTTTTTAAAATATTGAGCATAATTGCTCTGATTTCAGCTTTTGCGTTTACTGTCAAAAAAGATAATCCCGACTTTAATACTAGAAGAGTTGCTTTTAATACAGCTTGGAATTTTCATCTAAATGATAGCGTAAAAGACAAGGATACTATAAATCGTAATACAATTTGGCGAATGCTAAATCTTCCTCATGATTGGAGTATCGAAGGAGAATTTGATGAGAAAAGCCCAGCAGGTTATGGAGGTGGAGCACTAAATGGTGGTTTGGGTTGGTACAAAAAAACGTTCAAAGTTGCGCTTGAAAACAAAGATAAAATTACCTCAATAATTTTCGACGGTGTGTATCGAAATAGCCAAGTTTGGATTAATGGTCATTATCTTGGCAAACGCCCAAACGGCTACATTGGTTTCCAATACGAACTTTCGCCTTATTTAAATTATGGAGATAAAATCAATGAAATTATAGTAAAAGTTGACAATTCAAAACAACCTAATTCCCGTTGGTATTCTGGTTCAGGAATTTTTAGAAATGTTTGGCTTGAAACTACCAATAAATTACATGTTGACCAATGGGGGACTTACATTACAACCCCAAAAGTGAGTTCACAAAAGGCTTCAGTACATTTAGAAACTACTCTTAAAAATCAATACAATTCTTCAAAAAAGGCTATTGTTACCACCACAATTTTCAAAAATAATACTAAAGTAACTTCGGCTACCCAAAATATAACTATTGCTGCAAACACAAATCAAGTTTTAAATCAAGATATTACTGTTAAAAATCCTGTTTTGTGGTCTGTAGAAAAACCAGAACAGTACACTGCGGTTACAACGATTAGTATTGAGAATACAATAATTGATGAATATAAAACCACTTTTGGAATTAGAAATTTCAAATTTGATCTTGATAAAGGTTTTATTTTGAATGGGAAACAAGTCAAAATCAAAGGGGTTTGTATGCACCACGATTTGGGTCCACTCGGTTCTGCAATAAATACAAGAGCCATCGAACGACAGTTAGAAATTTTGAAAGAAATGGGTGTCAATGGCATTCGTACTTCCCATAATCCTCCTGCTCCAGAACTTTTAGACCTTTGTGATAAAATGGGTTTTATTGTGATGGACGAAGCTTTTGATATGTGGAAAAAAGCGAAAACCAAATACGATTATAGTCTCGATTGGGATCAATGGCACGCCAAAGATTTACAGGATCAAATCCTTCGGGATCGCAATCATCCAAGTATTTTTATGTGGAGTATTGGTAACGAAATTCCAGAACAATGGAGCGATGAAGGTGTAGTAATTGCCAAGGAATTATCAGCCATTGTAAAAAAATTAGACACCACAAGATTAGTAACTGCGGCTATGAATCCAGCTGTAAATATGAATATTGATGAAATTACTTTGCAATTTGAAAAGTCTAAAACCTATTTCAATAAATTAGCAACTTCGGGAGCTTTGGATATTATAGGTTACAATTATGCGCATCAAACTTTTGAACACCATCAAAAAAACTTCACCAAAATTCCTTTTATTGCTACCGAAACTACATCGGCATTAGCAACTCGAGGTTATTACGATTCCGTTTCGGATGTGATTAAAAAGTGGCCTGTAAGATGGGATCTAAAATTTACAGATGGAAATCCAGGCAATACCGTTTCGGCTTACGATCAAGTTCAGGCGCCTTGGGGTTCTACTCACGAAGCCACTTGGAAAGTGATGAAAAAACATGATTTCCTTGCTGGAATGTACATTTGGACCGGTTTCGATTATATAGGAGAACCAACGCCTTACGAATGGCCTTCCATAAGTTCCTATTTTGGAATTGTAGATTTGGCAGGTTTTCCCAAAGATGTTTATTATATGTATCAAAGCGAGTGGACCAACAAAACCGTTCTACACCTTTTTCCACATTGGAACTGGAAATCCGCTCAAAATGTTGATGTTTGGGTGTATTACAATAATGCCGATGAAGTGGAACTTTTCCTTAACGGAAAATCATTAGGAACTAAAAAGAAAATAGGAGACGATTTGCACATTATGTGGCGAGTACCATTTCAGGCAGGAACTCTTAAAGCAGTTTCTTATAAAAACGGAAAAATAGTGAAAGAAGCTATTGTTCAAACCGCAGGAAATCCGAGTAACTTAAAATTAACCGCCGACAGAAATACCATCAATGCCGATGGAGATGATTTGTCTTTCGTAACAGTAGATATTACCGATGAAAAAGGTGTGCTTTCGCCAAATGCCAATAATGAAATTCAATTTTCATTAAAAGGAAGTGGAAAAATTGTAGGCGTTTGTAGTGGAGATCCAGTAAGTCACGAATCGTATAAAGGAACTAAACACACTGCCCTTAACGGAAAATGTTTGGTCATAATTCAAGCAGGAACTAAGGCAGAAAAGCTAGAATTAACAGCCAGTGCAAACGGTCTCAAAAGTAGTACAACAATTATAAATGTGAAGTAAAAAATATAAATCTAAATACCAAAACAATGAACAAATCTCAGTTATTAACATTATTTTCAACTGTATTTTTGGCCCTTTTTAGTGTTCCAAAGGCTACAGCTCAAATTCAAAATGCCGATGTTCTCAACGCACCCATTGACATTAGTAAAGACTTTCAGAATTATTTGAATACCTTTTATTTTGCTGATGAATTGGCTTCTTTTGACCCAACCACGGGAAAAGGAACGATCAAATACATCCGAAATACGTATCAAACCCGTCAGGCTTTTAATAATATGATGATGAAACCGGGTGTTGTTCCTGCCAATGAGTTTCCAACTACAGAGTATGAAGTTTCTCCTGAATTGCCTTTTCAGATTCAATTTGTTTCGGACCGAACCTTGAGAATCAAGACCACTTCTGGACCACAATTTCACCCAGAAAAAGAGTCTTTGATGTTGATTAATGGCGTGGCTCCAAATCATCCCGAATTGTGGAAATATACTAAAATTGAAGGTGGCTATAAATACACTAGCCAATATGGAGCTGTCGAAATTTTATCTAAACCTTGGCATGTAAAAATTTATGACCAAAACGGAAAGTTACTAACAAGCACACTTCACGATACTGATTTCAAAAACACTTACACCCCAACACTTCCTTTTTCCTATGTGCGCAGAAACAGCGATTATTCTAGAAGCATGGGTGCAGCTTTTAGCTTAGAACCTGATGAAAAAATATTTGGTTGTGGAGAATCATTTACACAATTTAATAAAAGAGGACAAAAAGTAGTTCTGTGGACAGATGATGCCAACGGAATTCAAAACGAAACCATGTACAAGCCAGTGCCGTTTTATATGAGTAGCCGTGGATATGGGGTTTTTATGCATCATTCTACTCCCATTACAGTTGACTTTGGGAAATATTATGCCAGTGCTAACGAAATGTATATTGGTGATGATGAAGCCGATTTGTTTTTCTTCATCGGAGAGCCAAAACAAATATTAGATGAATACACCGACTTGACAGGAAAAGCAGCAATGCCACCATTATGGTCTTTTGGCTTTTGGATGAGTCGTATTACGTATTTTTCAGAAAAAGAAGGTCGACAAGTGGCCAAAGATTTACGTACCTACAAAATCCCTACCGATGTAATTCACTTTGATACTGGATGGTTCGATGTCGATTGGAGAAACAATTATGAGTTTGCCAAAGCGCGTTTTGAAGATCCAGTAAAAATGATGAGTGATTTAAAAAAAGACGGTTTTCAGATATGTTTATGGCAATTGCCTTATTTCTCACCTAAAAATACGTTGTTCAATGAAATAATGGATAAAAATCTAGCTGTAAGAGATCGCAAAGGCAATCTTCCATATGAAGATGCTGTATTAGATTTTTCGAATCCAGCAACAGTGACTTGGTATCAAACCAAATTGAAACATTTGTTTGATCAAGGGGTGGGCGTTTTTAAAGTAGATTTTGGAGAAGCAGCACCCCCAGATGGTATCTATCATTCTGGTAGAACGGGTTTCTACGAACATAATTTATATCCATTGCGTTACAATAAAGCAGTGGCCGAAATTACTCAAAAAGAAAAAGGCTACACATTAATTTGGGCTAGAAGTACCTGGGCAGGAAGCCAACGCTATCCATTGCATTGGGGAGGCGATGCCGAAACCACAAATGGGGCGATGTCAGCTGAATTGAGAGGTGGATTGTCATTGGGATTAAGCGGATTCAGTTTTTGGAGTCACGACGTAGGTGGATTTGCTACCAAATCTCCTGAAAATTTATACCGCAGATGGACTCCATTTGGGATGTTCACTTCTCACGTAAGAAGTCACGGAGAGCCTCCAAGAGAACCTTGGTTATACAGCAAAAATTTCTTAGAAGGATTTAGAAAAGCTGATAATATGCGTTACGAATTGATGCCTTATATTTATGCGCAAGCCAAAGAAAGTTCCCAAAAAGGTTTGCCAATGATGCGCGCTTTATTTGTAGAATATCCAAACGATCCTGGAGCTTGGTTAGTCGATAATGAGTATTTATTTGGATCTAGCATGTTAGTTGCACCTTTATTTGAAGAGGTGACAGAAAGAGACGTTTATCTCCCTGCGGGAACTTGGATCGATTATCAAACTAAAAAAGTATATCAAGGAGGATGGCATAAAATTAAGGCTGGCGAAGTGCCAATTGTAGTTTTGGTGAGAGATGGAGCTGCGATTCCTCATATTGCTTTGGCACAATCTACAAAAGATATGGATTGGAGTAAATTGACCTTAAAAGTATATGCTACCGATGCTACCACAACAGCTACTGCCAAAGTTTTCTTGCCAGAAGGCGATAAAGTGCAAACGATAACAGTTTCCAAAAAAGGAAATTCATTTGAGGTTGATGCAAATCCATTCAACGGGAAAACGACATTTAAAACAGAACTGATAAAATAATAAATGGTTAAATCGGGAAACCGATTTGTTAAAAATTTAAATACAAAACAATGATTAAAAATCTGATTCTTCCCGCATTATTACTATCAATAGCTGTAGGTAATGCTCAAGGGAAAAAAGCAAAATCGTATGAATTGACTTCTCCAGGCGGTCAAAATAAAATCAAGTTCGAACTCGTAGCTAGTGCTCCAAAGTATGCAGTATCACACGGAAAAACCGAAGTGATTTCACCATCTGAAATGGGTTTTTTATTCAAGAATAATGATGATTTTAGCAAAAATTTCGAAATCATTAAAGTAGAAAATTCCACTTTCGACGAGACTTGGGAGCAAGTTTGGGGCGAAAAGAAAAAAATTAGAAATCACTACAACCAATTGGTGGTAAAATTGCAACAAAAAGACAAACAAAAACGTCAACTTGAAATTCAGTTCCGTGCTTTCGATGACGGAGTGGCGTTTAGATATGTTTATCCAAAACAGATTTCCAAAGACAGTATTTTTATCATGGATGAAAAAACTACTTTTAATCTGAAAGAGGACGGAAAAGCTTGGTGGATTCCAGCTTACAGAGAAAACCGATATGAATATTTATACAAAGACAGCCCTGTAAGTACTTTAGATACAGTTCATACGCCGCTTACTATCGAAAGTAAAAGTGGATTGAAATTAAGTTTTCATGAAGCCAATTTAATCGATTATGCCAGTACTACATTGGTAAACAATACAGGAACTCAATTAAAAACGGATTTAGTGCCTTGGTCAGATGGAGTGAAAATAAGGGTAAAAGACAGCTTTACTTCTTCTTGGAGAACCATTCAAATTGGAGAAAATGCAGCAGATTTAATAGATTCCTATTTGATTTTAAATCTAAACGAACCTAACAAAATGGGCAAACCGTCCTATGTGAAACCTTATAAATATTTTGGAATTTGGTGGGCAATGCACATCGGGAAATATACTTTTTGGGAAGGAGAAAAACAAGGAGCTACAACGACACATGCCAAAGAATATATCGATTTTACCGCCAAGGAAGGGTTACACCATTTATTGATTGAAGGCTGGAATAAAGGCTGGACACAACAATGGTATGAAAACCACATGCACATGTTCAGTTTCACGCAAAGTGCCGATAATTTTGATTTGGAAAAAGTCGTAGCATACGGAAAAGAAAAAGGGGTAGAACTTATTGGTTATCATGAAACGGGTTCGAATTTGATTAACTACATGAAACAAATTGATAACGGTTTTGCATTGTACAAAAAATTAGGAATTCATACGGTAAAAATTGGTCATGTAGGTTCTAAATTAAATATGAAAGAATGGCATCACGGACAATTTGGAGTAAATTATTTCAGGTATGTATTGAATAAAGCCGCTGAATATGATTTGGCCGTTTTCTATCACGAACCAATTAAAGATACCGGAGAACGCAGAACTTATCCAAACATGTTGGCTAGAGAAGCGGCAAGAGGACAGGAATACAACGCTTGGAGCGAAGGAAATCCACCAAACCACGTTGTGATTTTGCCTTTTACCAGAATGTTATCAGGACCAATGGAATATACGCCGGGAGTTTTGGATGTTGAAATCAAACAAGGATATCCTGGAAAAAGAGTTCACGGAACAACGGCACAGCAATTAGCGATGTATGTAACCTTTTATTCGCCAATTCAAATGTTGGCTGATCTTCCTGAAAACTATGCAGTACTAGGGTATCAATTTTTGAAAGACGTTCCTACTGATTGGGCAGACACTAAAGTATTGAATGCCGAAATTGGAGAATACCTGACAACCGTTCGTAAAGATCAAAATAGCGAAGATTGGTATTTGGGAAGTATGACCAATGAAAAAGCTAGAGATTTAGAAATTAAATTATCTTTTTTAGAGGCTAACGCTACTTACGAAGCCCAGATTTATGCAGATGCCGAAGGAACGGATGAAACTCACAATCCATCGGCGGTTGCCATTTCTAAAAAAACGGTAAAAGCTTCGGATGTATTAAAATTACATTTAGGCGGAGCGGGTGGAACTGCCATTCGATTCAAGAAATTATAATTTCAAGACAACCCGACAAGTTTTTTCAAAAACCTGTCGGGTTTAATTAATCCCTATTTTCTAAAATGAAAAACCTCATTTTACCCCTTGTTTTTCTCTTTTGCTTAAACTTAGTTTGGGCTCAAAAAAAACAGCAATATCCTTTTCAAAATCCCAATTTGGATGTCGAAAAACGCATTGATAATCTGTTGTCATTAATGACTTTGGAGGAAAAAGTAGCTGTATTAGGCACAAATCCTTCTATTCCAAGGTTAGGTGTTGTGGGAACAGGCCACGTAGAAGGATTGCACGGATTGGCATTAGGTGGACCAGCTGGATGGGGTGGAAAAGGCAAAAAACCAATTACTACAACCACTTTCCCACAAGCGTATGGATTAGGTGAAACTTGGGACGTTGATTTGATTCAGAAAGTAGCGCATGTCGAAGGTTATGAAGCTCGTTATGCTTTACAGAAATACAACCGAGGAGGTTTGGTGATTCGAGCTCCAAATGCCGATATTGCCAGAGATCCACGTTGGGGACGCACCGAGGAAAGTTATGGCGAAGATGCTTTTTTTAACGGAACAATGACTGTTGCTTTTGTAAAAGGACTTCAGGGAAATCATCCCAAATATTGGCAATCGGCTTCGTTGATGAAACACTTTTTGGCTAACAGCAACGAAGATGGAAGAACCTACACTTCATCCGATTTTGATGAACGACTTTGGAGAGAATATTATTCCGTTCCTTTCAGAATGGGGATTATAGAAGGCGGTTCAAGAGCCTATATGGCATCTTACAATAAAGTAAACGGAATTCCTGCTACGGTGCATCCGATGCTCAAAGACATCACTCAAAAAGAGTGGGGACAAAACGGAATTATCTGTACTGATGGCGGTGCTTTCAAGTTATTACTTTCCGATCATAAATATTATGCTGATTCCTATTTGGGAGCAGCGGCAGTTATTAAAGCTGGAATCAATCAATTTTTAGATGATTATAAAGAAGGAGTTGACGGTGCAATTGCAAAAGGTTATTTAACAGAAAAAGACATTGACGAAGTCATCAAAGGGAATTTTCGGGTAATGATCAAACTAGGAATGTTGGATGCTACAACTGAAAATCCGTATGCAAAAATTGGTATCGGAAAAGACACAATTGACCCTTGGAATTCCGAAGCTCATAAAAAATTAGCATTGGAAGCCACACTGAAATCCATTGTTTTATTGAAAAATGATTCGGTAAAACAACTATTGCCTTTGCAAAAGGAAAAGCTGAAAACCATTGCCGTTATAGGTCTTCGTGCCGATCAAGTACTTTTGGATTGGTACAGTGGAACGCCACCGTATGTAGTAACACCTTTGCAGGGAATTAAAAATAAATTGGGTTCGAATGTAGAAATTTTATACGCTAAAAACAATGCCGACGGGAAAGCAGCTTCAATCGCCAAAAAAGCAGATGTTGTTATTGTCGTGGTTGGAAATCATCCGGTTTGCAATGCAGGTTGGAATGATTGTCCCGTTCCGAGCGAAGGAAAAGAAGCAGTTGACAGACAATCTTTGACATTGGAACAGGAAGATTTAATCAAAATTGCGTATCAAGCCAATCCCAAAACTGTTGTGGCGCTCATCAGCAGTTTTCCTTATGGCATCAATTGGACACAAGAAAATATTCCAGCGATTGTACATATGACACAAAACAGCCAAGAATTGGGTACTGCTTTGGCCGATGTGTTGTTTGGCGATTACAATCCAGCAGGGAGATTGACGCAAACTTGGGTAAAAGACATCACTGATTTACCTGATTTATTGGATTACAACATTCGCAACGGAAGAACCTATATGTATTTTCAAGGAAAACCTTTGTATGCTTTCGGTCACGGATTGAGTTATACCAGTTTTACGTACAATTCTATAAAGACAAAGAAGGAAACTTTGGAAAATGAAAAAGATATAACGGTTTCAGTTTCGGTAACCAATACAGGAAAACGGGATGGGGAAGAAGTGGTTCAATTGTATGTAAAATCAATCGATTCGGCTATTCAACAACCTTTAAAAGCCTTGAAATCTTTTCAAAGAGTAGCATTAAAATCAGGAGAAACCAAAATTGTTACCCTGATTTTAAAAGCTAAAAATTTAGAATATTGGAATACAACCCAACAACAATTTGAACTCGAAAAAGGACAAATTGAAATACAAGTAGGCGGAGCTTCTGACGCCATTCAACTAACCAAAAAAATAACCGTGAAATAAAATAACAATGAAAAAACTAATTTCAATGACTATGCTGTTTTGCCTATCCAATATTGTATTGTTTGGGCAAAATTCGAATACTAAAAAAACTACTTCTACCGACAGAATCATCAAAGTAGATTACAATAAATCAATTGGACAAATGAATGCGATGTTCAAAGAATGTGTTGGAGCGGGTCGTGCCAATGAAGGATTGCGTGCCGATTGGCAGCAACAATTGGCTATGGTAAAAAAAGAATGTGATTTCAAATACATTCGGATGCACGGTTTGTTGACCGATGATATGGCGGTTTATACGGAAGATAATAAAGGGAATCCACAATATAACTACCAATATGTTGATGCTCTGTATGATTTTTTACTGAGTATTAATGTAAAACCTTTTGTAGAATTAGGATTTATGCCCTCAAGATTAGCAAGTGGTAACCAAACCATTTTTTGGTGGAAAGGCAATGTAACTCCCCCAAAAGATTATAAAAAATGGGAGGATTTAATTCGCAACTTGACACAACATTTTACCGAGCGTTATGGTGCTGAGGAAGTAAAAACTTGGTATTTCGAAGTTTGGAATGAACCCAATTTAACTCCAGGTTTTTGGACAGGAACTCAAGAGGAATATTTTAAATTATATGATTACGCTGCTAGAGGGATAAAAAGTGTAAATCCTGCCTATAAAGTGGGCGGTCCAGGAACTGCAGGTGCTGCTTGGGAAAGCGAGATGATTGATTTTTGCGAAAAAAATAAGGTGCCAATTGATTTTATTAGTACACATTCTTACGGTGTTGGGCAAGGATTTTTAGATGAGTTTGGACAAAGTGGAACTGTTTTGAGCAAAGATAATGGAGCGGTAAGTGGCGATGTATTACAATCAAGAAAAGAAATTGCAGCATCTACAAAACCCAATCTCGAATTGCATTACACTGAATGGAGTTCGTCTTACACACCAGCCGATCCCTTTCACGATAGTTACCATTCGGCGGCTTATATTCTTCAAAAATTGAAACAAGTTGGCAATGCAGCGAACTCAATGTCGTATTGGGTTTTTACCGATATTTTTGAAGAACCAGGTCCAAGATTTACGCCTTTTCACGGAGGTTTCGGATTGTTGAATACTCAAGGAATTAAAAAACCAGCCTATTTTTCGTATTCCTTTTTAAACAAATTGGGAGCAACAGAACTTCAAAATACTGATACTTCTTCTTGGGTGACTAAAAATGCAAAAGGGGATATGCAGGTTTTGCTTTGGGATTTTACTTATACTTTACCAGATTCAATAAACAATCAGCAATACTATATCAAAGATTTACCGTCCAAACCGAAAGGAACCGTAAAGATTGAAGTAGCTGGACTCCAAAAGGGTAATTATAAATTAGAAATTTACAAAGTAGGTTATAAAGTGAATGATGTTTTTACCGATTATTTAGGAATGAACAAACCCAGCCAGTTGACCAAAGAACAAGTGAACACGCTTAAAGAAAAAAATAACGGTTCCATTTTTAAAACCGAAAATATCACTGTAGATGCTAATGGAAAGTATTCAAAAGATATTGATTTGAATGAAAATGATGTTTATTTATTGAATTTTATTAAGCAATAATATAGAAATGAATGGACTATATCTTATTTTCAGCTGGAAATGATATGTTCTAAATCCAGTTTTAAGAACAAATAAATAAAAAAATGATAAAAAGAATCAGTACTCAAATAATTTTTGCCATTCTAGGATTGGCTTCTTTCGGAATTTTAGCCTGTAGCTCAGATTCAGGTACCACCCCAGAAGTAACACCAACTCCCAAAACACTATCTGTTAATGTAAGTTCAATCGAATTTCTAGCCTCTGGAAATAATGTTGCTGTTACTGTTACATCTACTGCAAGTACTTGGTCCATTAGTAGTTCTGATTCCAGTTGGATTCAGTTGAGCAAATCATCTGGAAATATAGGTTCCTCATCAGTTACAATAACTTCAACAGCAAATACTGGAACAACAACACGTTCTGCAACGATAACTGTAAGTTCAAGTCAAGCGACTTCTGTTCAAATTACCGTCACTCAGCCAGCAGTGGTTGTGGTTCCTCCAATTACAGGCTTATATCCCAGTTACAACACAAACCCAATTGCAGCCGACGCAACAGGAATGAGCAGTTCTGCGGTTCAACTTGCCGCAAAAATAAAATTGGGTTGGAACATTGGCAATTCACTTGAAGCAACTGGTGGTGAAACCGCTTGGGGAAACCCAAAAACTACTAAAGCTTTGATTGATTTGGTTAAAGCTAATGGTTTTAATGCGATTCGAATTCCATGCTCTTGGAATCAAAATATGGCTAATTCATCTACAGCACAAATCAAAGCAGATTGGCTCAATCGAGTAAAAGAAGTTGTACAATATTGTGTGGACAATGATATGTATGTTATAGTTAACATTCATTGGGACGGTGGATGGCTAGAAAATAATTGCACCGATGCTAAAAAAGCAGAAAATAATGCCAAACAAAAAGCTTTTTGGGAACAAATTGCCACTAGTTTAAGAGATTTTGACGAACATTTACTTTTTGCAAGTGCCAATGAACCCAACGTTGATGATGCCACGCAAATGGCAGTTTTAAACTCCTATCACCAAACATTTATTGATGCTGTAAGAGCTACAGGAGGCAAAAATGCCTATCGCAACTTAGTCATTCAAGGACCATCTACAGATATAGAGAAAACAAATAGTTTGATGACAACTTTGCCAACCGATACTGCTACAGACAGAATGATGGCTGAGGTTCATTTTTATCCGTATCAATTTTGTTTGATGGACAAAGATGCTGATTGGGGTAAAATGTTTTACTATTGGGGAGCAGGAAATCATTCCACTACCGATACATCACGAAATCCAACTTGGGGAGAAGAAGACTTTGTAGATAAAGTTTTTATTTCTATGAAAACACAATTTGTAAACAAAGGAATTCCAGTTGTTTTAGGAGAATTTGGAGCCATTAAACGTGATTTATCAGGTGATGCATTAGCATTGCATTTAAAATCTAGAGCCACTTTTTTGACCTATGTAGTTAAAAAAGCAAAAGCCAACGGCATGATTCCGTTCTATTGGGATGCTGGAAATTTAGGGGTAAATACGATGTCTTTATTTAATAGATCCAACAATACAGTTTATGATTTGCAAGCATTAACGGCTTTGCAGGATGGATTGAAATAGTTTATTAATCGGATTCAAATTTGTAAATATTTAAAAAATGAAAAAAAGTTTCTTCTTTCTGTTTTTGTTAGTTAGTTTTTTTTCCAATGCCAATGTTCGGATGCCTTTATTGTTTTCTGACGGAATGGTTTTGCAACGAAATAAACCCATTCCGGTTTGGGGTTGGGCTGATGCCAATGAAAAAGTAGAAGTCCGTTTCAACAAACAAACCAAAACCATCACAGCCGATGCAACCGGAAAATGGATGGTAAAATTAGATACCGAAAAAGCAGGTGGACCTTATGAATTAAGTATTATTGGCAAAAACAAAATTGTCATTACCAATGTTTTGGTGGGCGAAGTTTGGATTTGCAGCGGACAATCTAATATGGAATTTCAGGTAAGTAAAACGATGAATTCTGAAAAAGAAATCAATGATTCTAATTATCCAATGATCCGTCATTTTGGAGTTGCTCAAGATTTAAGTGGCTTTCCCAAAGAGGATTTAAAAGGGGGAAAATGGGCGGTTTCTAATAAAGAAAATGTGGGTGATTTTTCAGCTGTGGGTTACTTCTTTGCCAAAAAATTATACTCCGAATTAAAAATTCCAATAGGAATCATTAACACTTCCTGGGGCGGAACTAACGTGGAAACTTGGACAAGCCGAGAAGCATTCGAAAATAGTTCAGAATTTAAAAATATGATTGCCAATGTGCCTCAAGTGGATATTGATTCATTATCTAAAAGTCAAATTGAATTAATTACAGCTAAAATTGAAAAGATTCAAGGTTCTAAAGTTACTACAATAGAGGAATCATTATTTAAAGAACTCAATTTTGATGATAATAAATGGCCTGAAATGAAAGCACCTGAACTTTGGGAAAGCCAACAATTAAATAATTTAGATGGTATGGTTTGGATGCGAAAATCAATTACCGTTACTAAAGAAGATGCCAATAAAAAAGCACTTCTTGAATTGGCTAAAATTGACGATCAAGATTTTGCTTATATAAACGGTGTTTTAATTGGAACTACAAATAATTACACCAAAAAAAGGACGTATCAAATTCCGGAAGGGTTACTAAAAGAAGGGAAAAATGTAATTGCAATTAAAATCATCGATAATACTGGAGGCGGCGGAATCTATGGCGATACATCTGATTTGAAACTAACACTACAAAATTCTGTTATTCCTTTATCTGGTCAATGGAAATTTAATGTTGTTCAAATAAAGAGTGAAGTTTCACCAAATGGTTATCCTTCATTATTGTACAATGCGATGATAAATCCGTTGATTCCCTATGCGTTTCAAGGCGTTTTGTGGTATCAAGGCGAAGCCAATGTAAGTAGAGCCAAACAATACCAAATCGCCTTTCCGTTGATGATTAATGATTGGAGAACCAAATGGAAACAAGGAGATTTTCCTTTTTACTTTGTACAATTATCTACTTTTGATGAGTTTGGAGGAAACAGCAAAAATGGTAGCCGTTGGGCAGAACTTCGTGAAGCACAAACTGAAACCCTGAAAGTACCAAACACGGGAATGGCTGTAACGACTGATATTGGAAATGCCAAAGACATTCATCCAACCAACAAACAAGATGTAGGAAAACGACTCGCAGCCATTGCAATGAACAATGTTTATGGAAAGAAAATGATTTATAGTGGACCTATGTATAAATCTCAAGAAATTAAAGGAAACCAAATCATCCTGACTTTCGAAAACATTGGTAGCGGATTGTCATTCACAGACTCAAATGGAAATTTGAAAGGATTTGAAATTGCTGGAGCAGACAAAGTTTTTTATGTTGCGAAAGCCATAATCAAGGATAATAAAGTCATCGTTTCTAGCGAAAAGGTGCCAAATCCTGTCGCTGTACATTACGGTTGGGCAGACGATGATACCGAAATCAATCTTTTCAACAAAGAAGAATTCCCTGCATCACCTTTCAGAACCGATAATTGGGAAATGATTACAGCCAATGGGAAATATAATGTGAGTAAATAATTTACAGCAATAATGATGCAACCCAATCCATTCAATAAGTTACTTTTAGGTTTACTGTTTTTTTTCTTTTTCGGAGAAATTACTGCTCAATCTGATCATATTCTATGGTACAAACAACCCGCAGAATTTTTTGAAGAAAGCCTAGTTTTGGGCAATGGAAAAATGGGAGCAACTGTTTTTGGTGGTTTTGATTCAGACAAAATTTATTTGAATGACATCACACTATGGTCGGGAGAACCTGTGAATGCCAATATGAACCCTGAAGCTTACAAGAACTTTCCCGCTATTCGAGAAGCATTAAAAAACGAAAATTACAAACTAGCCGAAGAATTGAACAAAAAGATTCAAGGCAAAAATTCGGAATCTTATTCGCCATTGGGAACGCTAAATATTGACAACCATCACGCTGGAAAAACCAGCAATTATTACAGAGAATTGGATATTGCCAAAGCCATTTCTAGAGTGAGTTATGAAATAGATGGTGTGAAATTTACACGTGAATACTTTGTTTCAGCACCAGATAAAATTATGGTTATTCGGTTAACCAGTAGCAAGAAAGGAACCTTAAATTTTGACATTAATTCCAGTAGTTTATTAAAATTCAAAACAGAAGTTAAAGATAATTTGCTTTCGATCAATGGTTCTGCACCCATTCACGAAAATCTGGGTTATCAAGTTGTGCCATCTTTTCTATTGGAAAAAGAGCGAGGAACACGATTTACTAGTTTGATAAAAATTAAAAATACTGACGGAACAATTGTAAGTTCTGGTTCTAGTTTGGGTTTAAAAAACGCCACCGAAGCCTTGATTTATGTTTCCATCGCCACGAGTTTTAACGGTTTCGATAAAAATCCCGCAACTAATGGATTGAATGACAAAGCCATTGCATTGGAAAATTTAAACAAAGCTTATGCTAAATCATTCGAAAAACTGAAACAATCCCATCTAGTGGATTATCAAAAATTCTATAATCGAGTTAGTTTAAATTTAGGAAAAACAGAAGCACCGAATTTGCCAACCGACGAACGTTTGTTGCGTTATTCAGATGGGAAAGAAGACAAGAATCTGGAAGTTTTGTATTTTCAGTATGGGCGTTATTTGCTCATCAGCAGTTCGAGAACAGTTGGTGTTCCTGCCAATTTACAAGGGCTTTGGAATCCGTATTTGAATCCGCCTTGGAGCAGTAATTATACGATGAATATCAATCTGGAGGAGAATTATTGGTTGGCCGAAAACACCAATCTTTCCGAAATGCACATACCTCTTTTGAGTTTTATCAAAAACCTTTCGGTGACTGGAAAAGTGACTGCAAAGACTTTTTATGGAGTGAATGAAGGTTGGGCTGCGGCGCATAATTCTGATATTTGGGCAATGACGAATCCTGTGGGGCAATTTGGAAAAGAAGATCCAATGTGGGCGTGCTGGAATATGGCTGGAGCCTGGTTGAGTACTCATATTTGGGAACATTATGTGTTTACCCAAGATAAAAAGTATCTCAAAAACGAGGGTTACGAAATTATGAAAGGAGCAGCTCAGTTTTGTTTGAAATGGTTAGTTGAAGACAAAAACGGCAATTTAATTACTTCGCCATCGACTTCACCAGAGAATCAATATATTACTCCTGACGGTTTTGTTGGTGCCACGATTTACGGTGGAACGGCAGATTTGGCTATGATTCGAGAATGTTTTGATAAAACCATCAAAGCTTCAAAAGTGTTGAATGTGGATGCGGAATTTAGAACACAACTCGAAAAGGCACTTTCAAAATTGCATCCGTATCAAATTGGAAAAAAAGGAAACCTGCAAGAATGGTATTTCGATTGGGACGACAAAGACCCTAAACATCGCCATCAATCGCAGTTGTTCGGACTTTTTCCAGGCAATCATATTACACCATTGAAAACTCCAGAATTGGCTAATGCTTCCAGACAAACTTTGGAGATAAAAGGTGATGAAACCACGGGTTGGTCTAAAGGTTGGAGAATCAATCTTTGGGCAAGACTTTGGGATGGTAATCGTTCCTACAAAATGTACCGTGAATTACTTCGTTATGTTGACCCAGATGGAAAGAAAACTGAGAAACCCAGAAGAGGAGGAGGGACGTATCCAAATTTGTTCGATGCGCATCCACCATTTCAAATCGATGGAAATTTTGGTGGAGCTGCTGCCGTTGCCGAAATGTTGGTTCAGTCTAATGAAACAGAAATTCGATTATTACCTGCTTTGCCCGATGTATGGGAAAGTGGCTCTGTAAGAGGAATTTGTGCACGTGGAGGATTTGAAATTGCAATGGATTGGAATGCCAAAACTTTAAAAAAAGTGACCGTTTTTTCTAAAAATGGAGGACAAACAACCCTTATTTTCGGTGATAAAAAGGAGTCAATTCTATTGAAGAAAGGACAGAAAATGGAAATAAATTGGTAATGATTTGTTGATTAAATGGCACACAGATGACACGGATTTAAAAGATTATCGCTGATTTTTTAGACTATTACACCAAAATAAGTTCATTCACGATTCCGTTTTTTACTTCTACTGCACGATTGGCATATTCGTTAAATCTTGGATCGTGATTTAAAATGACTATTGTTTTGCCGGATTTTGCTAATTCTTTTAGTTTTTGCATAATGAAAACACCACTTGGTCTGTCCAAAAATGCAGTTGGTTTGTCACAAACCATAATTTGAGGATTGATGACCAAAGCTCTGGCTATTAAGATTTGCTGTTTTTCCAATTTCGAAAGTTGTTTTGGCATTTTTTTTCGGTGTTCAAACATATCCACCATTTTTAGTGCTTCGATGGTTTTTTGCTTAATTTCCTCCGATTTTAAATTTTGATATTTTAGAGGAAATCCCACGTTTTCTTCTGTATTTATGACGTCTATTAAATTATGTTGATGGAAAACAAACCCAATATTTTGTGATTTGATCAAAGCCATTTCTGCGTAACACGAAAGATTTATGTTCTTTCCGTTGATTTCAAGAATTCCCTCGTTTGGATTGATGAGACATCCCATTAAGGTAAGCAATGTTTTTTTGGAATATTCCGACTTTCCTGTTATCAATAAAATCTCGCCTTTGTTAAGGTTTACACAGGTTTCTTCATTCCAATTGTACGTTCCAGCACTCGTGCAGAAAGTTTTGTTGATGTTTTCAAATTTAGCTACCATAGTATTAATTTTTAGGATTATTTATGCTGTTTTATTCGAATTTACGTTTCACAAACCAAATCGCTTCAAAACTTAAATTAATGCCAATCATGTGATAGTTTTCTTTTATCAAATCGTTGCCAACCCTTCCTTTTATACCATAAGAATAGTTGAGGTTTAATGCCGATTTTGTATACTCTAAAGGGAGTCCAACACCAAGGCTAAAACGCATATTATTTACACTTTTATTATTTATCGAAAGAAAACCTGTATCATAATTGAAGCCTGTATAATAATGGATTTTATCGGCATATTTGTAGCTCTGCTCTTTTTTGACATAGGATAATCCTAAAGCATATTTGTCCTGATTTTTATATTCGCCATAAACCGAGGATTGATTGGTATTTTTCCAAAGGCTTTTTTCGTAATCAATCGTTAAATTGAATTTTTTGAAGAGCGATTTGCTTAAACCTACACCAAATTCAAAAGGCAAATAATAATTAGTAACATCAGAATCGACATTTTCTTCGATATATAGAGTTTCAGTATCGTTTACAGTACTTACCGATTGAGTTTTTGAACCCGTGATTTGTGACGGTATTTTCATTGTCAAACCAATATTGAAGGTAGAATCAATTTTGATTTGATTTCCCAAAGTGACACGCATTCCGCTATAATAACTCTTTTTATTGATGTTCGTTTCTGAGTTTGCAATCGTAAAATTCTTGTTGTTTGTAATAGTACCAAAATAGAAGGAAGTGGTTAATCCAAGTGTAATTCCTTTTCGAATTTTATATCCGTAAGCAAGGTCAAAAGTATTGAGTCCGCCGTAGCTGGCAGCGTCTAAATTATAATATTCATTACTGTTTCCTATAGTCAATTGATAATCTGAAATCACATAACTTGCACTAGAATAAGGCTTCAAAGAGGCACTAATTCCTGATTTTGAATTCAAAGGAAAAGCAATAGCAATGTGCGAAAACTGAAAATTATTTCTTTTTTCGTTCGTGGATTTACTCGTGTATGTCGTTTGAAATCCTTTGAGTCCGGTGTCAAAAAAGAAACTGTTTTTGCCAATATAGCCCAAGGAAGCGGGGTTTCTATTGTTGATAAATGTTGTTGATGGTAAAGCAATCCCTGATGAACCTAGGGAGGAAATAGGACCAAAGTTAGCTTCGAACAAGCTTCCCAAACCATAAATAGAATAAGGCGAAGTTGAGACACTTTGAGCATATAATCCAACAGATTGGACAGTGAAAAATAGTATAAACCAAATTTTGTTTTTCATTCTAATAGGAGATATAATATATTTTTAATTTTAGTTTATTTTCGGCATTTTTTTGATTTCCCAAAACTATTCGGTTAACTCCTTTTGAAATATTTGGAAAAGCCAAAATCAAAGTAGATTTAGCTCCATTTGTTTTAAGCATTTCTTGATGCAAAAAAGAACCAATATTCACTTTATAGCCAATGTTTTCATTGAATTCATCTGGAGTAGTATTGAGCAAAGCCAGTTTTTGAGAGCCATCAGAATTGGTTAATACCCTGGAAATTCTATTCAAATTATCAGATTCATAGACTTCCAAAGAATCTTTCAAAGGAAATAAAGAGGTAATACTCGTTTTGTTAGGTTTAATAATCAGTTCGGCATCTACAATTATCCCTTTTTCGGATATGTATTTTAATTGATTAATAAACGGAAAATCAATTCGGCACGCAAGCCCAGTTCCCGATTGTATAAAGGCGTTATTATTGGTTAATTCACTAGGCAATTTGCTTTTTGAATCGGGTAAATTTTGAATAATTGTTCCCGTTCTATCCAATAAAATGTTGTTGAATTGTTTAGTAAGATCACTAAGTGTAAAATCTTTTGTTAGTGAATTTTTCGAATCGGAATTAGCTTTTTTATAATAAAGTCGTAAAACACTACTGGTGTTGAAACCAATCATATTCGACGAATTTGTGGTTGAGGGTTTTATGACAACACCTTTGAATAAATCATCAAATTCATTGGCATCGGTGATATCATTATTGTAGAGTTTATTGAATAAATTTTTTCCAAAAGTGGCATCTATTTGAATGTTGATGGAATCTTTTCCAATGGGTTTTGGATGAAAAGTTTTCGTGCCAATGCTTTTGCTATCATACGTTAATGACGAAATATTGTAGAAATTAGTATCATCAGTATTGGGTTTTACCTTTTGAGTTAATTGATGAATATTGATAGTTTGTGTTTTTGTTGTATCGCCATAGTAATACCGATCATACTTTAAAATCATGGCTATTGAGTCGAAAACATAGGTAACAGTTTGAGTATCTGATTCCGAACTTCCTATGTAGTAATTGTCGGGTGTTAGTTTTAAATAACTTTCAGATGTTACTTTTCCAAGAATTGGATCCGTATAATTGCCGATTAAAATTCGACTTTGATTGGAAGTAATCAAAGAATCAATGTTGATTGTCGAGACATTTACGGTCAAAGTATCAATCAGTAGCACTTTATTATTGATGCTTAAATAATCGGAGCCAACCACAAATTCTCCTTCGGCATTGTCGGTTTGGCAAGAGGTGAAAAGGTTAATGAAAAGGATTAGAAACAAAATATACTTCATCTTTTTTTTGCACAAATCTATAGTGAGTGCGTATATTTTGAACTATAATATATACTAGCAGACCATTTCTATCTACAGATTTGGTATAAAACACTACAACCGTATTAAAACACTAAATAGTTTGTTTAGCGACCATTTTGCCTCATTCATCTATCAATACTGGCTGTCTATATATATTCTTTTTTTTTGATTTGAAATCGAAATAAATTTGTTCCAATATTAAAATAATGAAAATAGGAAAAACACTAAAATGGATGTTTTTATTTACAATTTGTAATCTAAGTGCTCAAAATAATTATTCGTTTGATTTTTTAGTAAACACACAACCAACCGAAAATATTAAAATGAATGAGGTAAGTTTTGGAGCAGATTATAGTAAAACATTCGATTCAAAAATTAGAATAACCAATGATTTTGCATTTAATTCAAAAAAAATAAATTATTTCAATTATGATATTTCGAACTCATTTACAGCATTTACTGAAGTGAGAAATAAGTTTACATTTAGTTATTTGAAAACTGTAAAAACACATTTCAATCTTGAAATTGAACCTTTTGTGGCAAGTGAAAACAATTTGAAATGGAATGATATTGATTTGCTCGGAGGATTGAATATGGATTTTAATTTGAGTCCAAATACTAAAATAAAATTTGGAGTAAGCAGGAATACAGTTCTTGGAAAACCAATAATATTACCAGTTTTTGCCTATGATTATCACTATAGCAATAATCTTAATTTTAAAGTAGGATTTCCAGAAACCAATATTAAGTATTCTAATAATTCAAGAAATACTTTTTATTTAAAAAATGTTTTCAATGGAAGCGTTTACAATTTAGATACTACTGATAAGGCATTTTCTTTGAATAGTTCAAAAGCTAGTTTTTCTCAACAAACCACTTCATTAGAATATGAAAGAAATATGGATGCCAATTGGTTTGTCAATTTTAAAATGGGTTATGATTTCAACAGAAAATATCTTTTGCAAGACAGCAATTACAATACAACTTTCGATTTTAAGATAAAAGAGGGTTGCAATTTTGGGTTAACAATTAAATATAAACATTAAAACAATAGTTATGATTAAATTAAAAAAGGCATTGGCATTGGCTACAATTTTTACTGGACTTTTCTTTATGAGTTGCAGTAATTCAGATGATACTGTAGATTTAGTAGGGAATTGGATCAAAAAATCATCCTTTGATGGACCAGCTAGATCAAGTTCTGTGAGTTTTGTAATCGGAAATTTTGCCTATGTTGCCACAGGATATACAGGTGATGTTTACTTGAATGATTTATGGGCTTATAATTCTGATGGCGATTATTGGGAACAAAAAGCCGATTTTATTGGTGTTAAACGTAGTGCAGGTTCCGCTTTTGAACTCAATGGAAAAGGATATGTTGGGCTTGGATATGATGGTTCAAATCGTCTAAAAGATTTTTATGAATACAATCCAGCAACGAATGTTTGGACACAAAAAGCCGATTTTGCAGGAACAGCACGATATGGAGCAGTAGGTTTTCAGGTAGCAAACAAAGCTTATTTTGGGACAGGTTATGACGGAAATTATCTAAAAGATTTTTACCAATACAATCCAACTACCGATGTTTGGACACTATCTTCAGGATTTGGAGGGAACAAAAGAAGAAATGCTACGGTTTTTGTAATCAATGACAAAGCTTATTTGGCCACTGGAACAAGTAATAATGTCTTGCAATATGATTTTTGGGTATTTGATGGAGCAACCGATGTTTGGACTAAATTGAGAGATATTAATAATGGAGATGATGATGAATATAATGATGATTATCAAATTATTAGGGCTAATGCAAGTAGTTTTGTAATGAATAATCTTGGTTATGTGGTTTGTGGGGATAATTCCACAACAATTTGGCAATACAATCCGGGAACCGATTTGTGGACAGAGAAAACTGCATTAGAAGCTTCTGGCAGAATTGACGCCATTGGTCTTTCTATTAATAACAAAGGTTATGTTATGTTGGGTCGTTCAGGGACAAGTTATTTTGATGATTTATGGGAATTTTTACCTAATGACGAGCAAGTTGATAATGATTAATCCTGTACGCACAGTTTCAATCACCGCCCACGGTTTCAATCGTGGGCAATTTTAAATATACATTCAAATGAAATTCTTAAAAATTATAGTAGTTTTATTTCTCTTTATTTCTTGTAATACTAACGAGGAATATCTAGTAAAAACACTCAAAGTTAAGAACGGTTGGGGATATACCATTGCCATCAATGATAAAGTTGTAATCAAGCAAACGGTTATTCCAACTGTCTCAAAACAACTGGGTTTCAAGAGTGAAAATGATGCCTTGAAAGTGGGGAATTTAGTTCTGGGGAGAATTAAACAAAATTTATCGCCAACAATAGCAAAAAATGATTTAATTTTATTAGAAATAGATCTATAAATGAATTTAGACTCGCTTAAAAATAATTCCAAAAGCCAAATAATATTACATATTTTTATTTGGTTTTTTTTCATTCTAGCTTCTTTAATGCAGTTTTACGAAAGCCCATTCAAGATTGGGAATGACTTTTTTGTCCAATGGGCAACGGGCATTGTGCTCTTTTATTTGAATTATTATTATTTCGTTCCCAATATGCTTTTGCAAAAAAAGCATTTCGAATATATTGCGGTTTTAGTTATTTTGATTACCATTTTTATGTTTATAAGGGCACACTATTTTATGCCAGAATTCAAAGAAATGGTGCGTCCCAAAATCTTCGATATTCACGGGAAAGAAATTATCGAAAACAGAATGTTTAAAAAAAAGGAACCTCTTTTTTTTAGGGTTATGCCAGCATTTTTCTATCTTTCCATCATTGCCATTAGTACCATTATCAGGATTTTATCCGAGTATTTCAACAATCAACAACATAAAATGATTGTTGAATCGCAAAGAACCACTGCCGAACTTATTTATTTGAGAAAACAAACCAATCCTCATTTTTTGTTCAACAGCTTGAATAGTATTTATTCATTGGCACACAAAAAATCAGATTTGGTTCCCGAAGCTATTGTCACTTTATCCGAATTGATGCGCTATATGCTGTACGAAACCGACAACAAAACGGTTTTGCTGGAAAAGGAAATCAATTATATTCAGAACTATATCGAATTGCAAAAACTGCGTTTGAACAACATCGAAAATATTTATGTCAACATTCACGGAGAGACCAAAAACAAGTTTATAGAACCTTTGTTATTGATTTCTTTTATCGAAAATGCGTTCAAATACGGAACCGATTACAAAGGAAATACTCGTGTGAAAATTAAAATAGTAATCGAGGATAATAATTTAGACTTTTGGGTTGAAAATAGAGTAGAGAAAAATGTTCCAGACCCAGAGAATTCAGGAATTGGAATCAGTAATATCAAAAACCGATTGAAATTATTATATCCCGATTCGCATACGCTTACCATCGAAGAAAAAGACCAGATATATTCGGTACATTTGAATCTAAAATTAGATCAAATTCAAACTATAATTGACAAAAAATGAAATGTATAATTATTGATGACGAACCCTTAGCGGTCGATTTGCTTAAAGATTTTGTGAGTAAAGTGGAATCTTTAGAGTTGGTAAACACTTTCAACAATGCGATTGATGCCATTTCTGCCATAAATAAAACAGAGGTCGATTTGATTTTTTTAGACATCGAAATGCCTCATTTTACAGGCATCGATTTTATAAATGCTATTGATGTAAAGCCACTTATTATTTTTACCACCGCTTATTCTAATTATGCTGTCGAAGGATTCGATTTTGGTGCTGTCGATTATTTAATTAAACCCATTCCGTTTAATCGGTTTTTAAAAGCAGTTGTTCGTGCAGAACATATTTTTTCTCCAACCGAAACAATTCATCCACAAGTTTCAACTGTTCCTGCCGAAGAAACCAATAATTTTATGTTTGTAAGGGCTGAATATGAGAATATCAAAATCAATTATACCGATATTTTATTTGTAGAAGGCTTAAAAGATTATGTGAAAATTTATACTACGGATGGCAAATATGTCTTGACCTTAATGAGTTTGATAAAGTTAGAAAACTCGTTGTCTAGCAAAGGATTCTCTCGAATTCATCGTTCCTATATTATCAATTTGGAACACATTAAATCCATTCAAAAAAACAAAGTAATTATCGCCGATAGACGTTTGCCTATAAGCGAAAGCTATAAAATTCCCTTTTTCAACAAAATACATTTGTAATTTCAATCCTAAATTTATTATTTCAATTGTAGAAAATTGACATTCAGTAACAAAACGATTGTTAATAAATTACTTTTTGTATTAATCGCAAAACTTGAACCCTTTTTCGCATATTTGCAAAGTAATATTTTTTGAAAAATAGTCTAAATTATGTGGGAACAAGTACAAGAAACCGTTAGTTTTATAAAAGGGAAAACCAATTTCACTCCAGAATATGGCGTAATCTTAGGGTCAGGATTGGGTAGTTTTACTGATGATATTAAAATTGAATTCACTTTGCCTTATGGCGAAATTCCAAACTTTCCTGTTTCGACAGTTCAAGGTCACAAAGGAGCTTTGGTTTTTGGTACTATTGGCGACAAAAAAGTGGTTGCTATGCAAGGTCGATTCCATTTTTATGAAGGCTATTCGATGAAAGAAGTAACTTTTCCGGTTCGCGTAATGAAATATTTAGGAGTCGAAAAATTAGTAGTCTCTAATGCTTCTGGCGGTGTAAATCCTAATTACGAAGTAGGTTCTATTGTTATTTTGAAAGACCAAATTAATATGATGCCAGAACATCCATTACGTGGAAAAAATGACGAACGTTTTGGTCCTCGTTTTTTGAATATGAGTGAACCTTATTCTAATAATATGATTTCTATGGCTAAAGCATTAGCTAAAAAGATAAATGTTAAAGTTCAAGATGGTATTTATTTAGGACTTCAAGGCCCTACATTTGAAACGCTTGCCGAATATAAAATGGTCAAAATTCTTGGGGCTGATTGCGTGGGAATGTCAACAGTTCCCGAAGTAATTGTGGCACGTCATATGGATATGGAATGTTTTGGATTGTCGGTAATTACGGATATGGGCAACGAGGAAAATATAGAATCGGTCTCTCACGACGAAGTTCTTGAGGCTGCCAAAAAAGCTGAACCGCAAGTGAGAAGTTTGATTAAGGAATTGATTCTAAATTATTAGAAGGGACTAAATATATTTGGCAATACCTTCATAAAAATCTTCAGGAACAAAGGGTTTTGTAATGACATCATTCATACCATACGATAAAAGCATATCTCTATTTTCATTTAATGAAATTGCTGTGAGTGCTATTATTGGAGTTGTTTTGTCAAATTTTCTGATTTCCTGAGTGGCAATAGTTCCGTTAATGCCTGGCAGGTGAACGTCCATTAAAATCAAATCAAATTTATTGTTTCTAGCAATTTCTATTGCATCTTCACCATTGTCAATAATGTCACATAGGATTCCTTTGCTTTTTAGCATTTTTTTGGAAACCATTTGATTAATTTTATTGTCTTCAACCACTAATATTTTTTTATTGATTAAAATAGAATCGTCGTAAGTTTTTATTTTTTTTACTTTTTTGAAACTTTTACATCCTTCCTTAAATTGTAATTCCAAAGAAAATGAAGACCCTTTTCCAACTGAACTTACGAGCTTAATATCGCCTCCCAAAATTTCAGTTAATTTTTTTACAATGGTTAATCCTAAACCAGTTCCTCCATATTTACGGTTTATTCCAACAGAACCTTGCGAAAAACTACTAAATACCGACTCTAATTTATCTTCTGGAATTCCTATTCCATTGTCTTTTACTTCAAAATAAATGGTTGCAATTGAATCTTCATTTGATATGAGTCTTGTAATTAATTCTACTTTACCATTTTTTGTAAATTTTAAAGCATTATTGATTAAATTCATTATAATTTGAGACAATTTAGTAGGATCACCAATCAAATTATCTGGGATGTTAGAATCTATATGGAGTTCGAAAGCATTGTTGTTTGTTGAGGCTAATTCCTTTAAAGAGTTTTGAATGTTTTCAAATAATCTTTTTAAATTGAAGTCAATATGCTCAATTTCAATTTTGTTAGAATCTATTTTTTGAATTTCTAAAATATCATTAATAAATTTGGTTAGATAATCTCCCGAAAATTTTAACGATTCCAAATAATTCATTTGAGATTTTTTTGGTTTTTCTTCTAATAGCAAATGGGCAATACCGTTAATAGCGTTCAAGGGTGTTCGCAGCTCGTGACTTACTGTCGAGAGGAATTCTGATCTTGCATTGGAAGCTTTTTCTACTTTTTCTTTGGCAATAATCAGTTCTTTATTTTTTTCTTCCAATAATTGGTTTGATTGAGTTCTAATGATGTTGTTTTTGTATAAAGCCAAACTTAATAGCGACAAAATAGATATCAGCGCAATGGCAAGAATACTAATGAGCTTAGAGAATTTATTTGCTTTTTCCTGCTGCTTGGTTTCTTCATTTATTTGTTTTATTTCTTTTATTCGTTCCGACTCTTTAAATTTTTCATAATCATCGACTCCTAGTTTTTCATTGTCTAAAAGCGATATGCTTTCTTTTAAATTGGAGTGTTGTTTCAAGTAAGTGTATGCATTGTTTTTATCCAACATTTTTTCATAAACGTTACTTAAAGCTAGTAAAATTTCTGATTTTTGTTCTAAATTTTTGTTTTTGGCATTCAAGTCCAAAGCTTTGTTGAAATAATTTAAAGCTAGATTATTTCTGTTTTGTTGCATTTCAATTGTTCCAATTTGATACAATGCTTCTGATTTGCAATCTAAAATTGCTGGATTGTCAGGTTTTGCAATAATTGCTTTTAAAATTGTAGAAGCCAAATCATATTCCCCTTTTGATTTGTAAATGATTCCTTTTTGAAGGTTTATCAAATCGGTAGTATGCGTGATTTTTAGTGTATCGTATAATTTTTGTGCCTTGTCGAAGGAAATTAGGGCATTGTCAAAACTTCTTTTTTTCATGAAACTCATTCCCAAATAATAATTGGTAAATGCTTGAATTGAAGACGGTTTTTTATATAAGGTATTGCTAAAATTGAAGGATTTTATAGCATCATCATATTTTTTAACATCATAATAGAGTTTTCCCAAAAAGAAAGTTTGGTTCGCTTGAGATTCTATTCGCTTATTATTTTTTGAATAAATTATGGCTTTTTGAGTGTAAAGTAGTGCGTCTTTGTATTTGTTTACCTTAACATTGGAATCTCGCAAATTGCTATAATAGGCAACACTATCTATTTTCTCGACCGATTTTTTCTTTTGAGAATATAAAAGGTTACTAACTAAAAGTATTAATAAGAGCAATTTTTTCATAAGATTGTTGAGAATTTCTTTTCAAAAAATAAAGGTAATAAATTATTTATTAAGTAGTTAAAATAATTAAATCAATAATTCTCGATGAATAACCAATCTCATTGTCGTACCAACCCACAACTTTTACCATTTTGTCAATGACCGAAGTTAGTTGTGCATCAAACAAACAGGAATTTTTGTTGCCAATAATATCCACAGAAACTATAGGATCTTCTGTATAGGCTAAAATTCCATTTAAATTTGTTTGGGAAGCTAATTTGAAAGCAGCATTGATTTCCTCGATACTTACGGCACGTTTTACATTAAAAGTTATGTCGGTCAACGAACCATCAGGAACAGGAACGCGGATGCCACAACCTCCAATTTTACCTTCAAATTCAGGAAAAATTTTCGTCAACGCTTTTGCAGCACCAGTTGTAGTTGGTACGATAGATTGGCTAGCACCACGAGCACGACGCAAATCCTTATGGGGCTGATCGTGTAAACTTTGGTCGGTTGTGTAAGAGTGAATTGTTGTAATATAAGCTTGTTCGATTCCACAAAGTTCGTTGATGATTTTCATCATCGGAGCAGCGTTGTTTGTGGTGCAACTGGCGTTCGAAATAATGGTTTCGGTTCCGTTCAAAATGTGTTCGTTCACACCAAGAACAACCGTTTTTATCTCTTCAACTTCCGATGGAGCCGAAAGAATTACTTTTTTGGCTCCAGCCAAAATGTGTGCGTTAATTTCGTCGAATGTTCTGTATTTCCCAGTACTTTCAACTACAACATCAATGTTTGCAGATTTCCAATCTAAATTTGAAATGTTTTTTTCGTGGAAAAACAAGAAATGTTTTCCGTCAACAATAATTCCTTTTTCATCAAACGAAACTTCGACGGGTAAAACACCGTGAATGCTGTCGTATTTGATTAAATGCGCCATTGTTTTTTTATCTGCAATGTCATTAATGGCAACAACTTCAATAGTAGGATGGTTCAAAAGTAAGCGAAATAAATTTCGTCCTATGCGTCCAAAACCGTTTATAGCAATTCTTGTTTTCAATTGTTTTTTGTTTAAAGTTTCAGGTTTAAAGTTTCAAGTTGAGGAACTTTAAACCTGAAACTTGAAACAAATTTTAAAGTATATGTTTTTGCGCTTTATATGAAGAACGCACCAATGGGCCACTTTCCACGTGTCGGAAACCTAATTCTAATCCAAAAGCTTCGTATTTAGCGAATTGTTCCGGCGTGATAAATTCTTTTACTGGCAGATGTTTTTTGCTCGGTTGTAAGTATTGACCAATGGTTACAATATCTACTTTGGCATTGTATAAATCTTGCATTGTTTGGAAAACTTCTTCTTCAGTTTCTCCAAGACCCAGCATTATTCCCGATTTGGTTCTGTTGATTCCTTGTTCTTTCAGGTATTTCAATACTTCCAAACTTCGGTCGTATTTAGCTTGAATACGCACTTCACGTGTCAATCTTCGAACGGTTTCTACGTTATGCGAAACTACCTCGGGGTTGGCTTCCACGATTCGATCAATATTTCTTTCGATACCTTGAAAATCTGGAATTAGGGTTTCCAAAGTCGTGTTTGGGTTCATTCTGCGAATGGCTTTTACGGTTTCTATCCAAATTATCGAACCGCCATCTTTCAAATCGTCTCTGTCCACGCTAGTGATTACAGCGTGTTTGATATTCATTATTTTGATGGAACGCGCTACTTTCTCCGGTTCATCCCAATCTACGGTTTCTGGTCTTCCGGTTTTTACGCCACAAAATCCACAAGAACGTGTGCAAATATTTCCCAAAATCATAAACGTTGCCGTTCCTTCGCCCCAGCATTCGCCCATATTCGGACAACTTCCAGAGGTGCAAATGGTGTTCAGGCTGTATTTATCAACTAAACCACGAAGTTCTGTATATTTTTGACCAATTGGGAGTTTTACTCTCAACCATTTTGGTTTTCCAACTGGTAATGCATTCTCTAAAACAGTTTCCATAAAATATTTTTTGAAAGTGCAAAGATAAGGAAAGTTGGTTTAGGAATGAGAATTTGTGTATTGGGATTTTCTATACAGGAATTGGGATTTTCTAATAGAATAAAGAAATTTGAAACTATTCATTTCGCAATTATTTGAGCGTGAACACTTAGGTGGTTTCAGTCTATAATTGTGAATATCTATTTTAGAAATGCTGTTATTTTTTACCTCTAAAATCTATCTTTGGCATCCTTAAAAATAAAAATATTATGAGCGGAATGTGGTACGAATGCAAAGTAAAATACAGAAAAACAGATGATATTGGAACACAAAAAGTAACTACCGAACCCTATTTGGTAGATGCTTTGTCTTATACTGAAGCGGAATCCAGAATTAACGAAGAAATGAAGGCTTATATTAGTGAGGAATTTAAAATCACGAATATAAAAGTGGCCAATTATTCCGAAATTCATCCTTTCGAAAATGCCGATCGTTGGTTTAAATCCAAAGTTTCTTTGATGGCTTATGACGAAGAAAGCGGTAAAGAACGCAAGACCAATATGTATGTTTTATTGCAAGCCAATGATGTCAAAGAAGCTTACGAAAACACCATTGAAGTGATGAAAGGAACAATGGGCGACTATACCATTCCAGCCATTTCAGAATCTCCAATTATGGATGTTTTTCCTTATTTCTCTGGCGATGAAGACGAATTGGAACAAATGGAAAAGTTTAATGCTTTAAAAGCTTCCAAGCCTGAAAATAATGCGGTAGAAATAGAAGACGCAATGGAATTTGATGCCGAGGTTGTGGCGGAAAGTTATTGATTATGAAATAGGGTTAAAATTATGAAGAGGCTTTTTAAGCCTCTTTTTTGTTGTATAATTCAAGGATTTTCTTTCTCAATTTCTACAGTGAACCTACCACGGAAGTTTTAGCTGTTTTACTTCATTCAGATAAAATTCCTCTAACTTTTTTATAGTTTCCTTTGAAATTGGGTTGTTGATACTTTCTACATTAGTTTTCAATTGAGTTATATTTATATTTCCTGGTATAACTGTAGAGACAGCATCATATCCTAAACAAAACGAAATTGCTTTTTGTGCAAGATTATCCTTTGCGTGGACAATTTCCTTTACTCTATTAACAAGATGTGCTCTGGTTTGAATATCCTGTTTGGACCAGCGTTTTCTGATATCTTGAAAAACACTTTCAGCATTGTACTTTCCTGACAGCCAACCCGAGTCGAGGGGAATTTTCGCAATAATACCAACCCCTTTTTCCATTGCCAAGTCAAATGCTCGTGCAGTATCCTGATGTAAAATATTAAAAAAGGCTTCAATAACTCCTGCATTTGTAGTGTTCATTAACAACTGCATACTTTCATAAGTGTCTAATGAGGCTCCGTATGCTTTTATTTTGCCCTCTTCAATTAATCGTTCAAATATCGCATAATGATCATTTTTAGCACCATCCAAATATTCAACAGGCGGGCTATGGATTATGATCGAATCAACATAATCAACTTGTAATCTTTTAAGGCTACCTTCCAATGATTCCCGGATATAACTTGAATCAAAATTAGTGACCCCCGAATCAGTATGTCCAAATTTTGTATTGATTACAATTTTATTTCTATCAATGCCCTTCAGCGCTTTACCAAGTCTTTCTTCACTCGAACCACGTCCGTAATTGGGAGCAGTATCAAAAAAATTAATCCCGTATTCCAAAGATTGTTCAACGAGTGCCATTGCCTCCTTTTCTGACATACCCTGCCATCCGGAATTATTTCCTAATTGCCAAGCGCCCAGTCCTATTTCGGAAACTGGGGTTGTGCCCATTATGTATCTATTGTATTTCATATTGTTCCTAATTAAAGTATTAAAAATAGTTGGATTTTAGGAAGTATGCTTTATAAACTACTCTTTCAAAGATACGAAATAATCTAAAAAAAAGACCGCAAATTTTCTAATTGTACCAAGCATTCTATGCTCAATAATTTGCGGTTTAATTATTTCTAAAATACTGCACATTAATCATAAATCGGAGCGAAAAGTATCTCTTCTTTATGGCTTGTTTTTGTCGAAATTTTGGTCACTTTTATGCAAGTACCTTTTTCATCTTTGGTTTCACAGTTGACTAAAACTTCGTCAATAAGTTTGTCATTTTTGTCCCTGATGATAATTTTAGCCAGTTCATTGTTCGTATAATAAAAATACTGTGTTTGGAAAGATGTAAAATTATCTACTATTTTATCAATAGTTCCGTCTGAGTTATAATGATAAATGACTTCGTTTTGTTTGTATTGTTTTTGAGTGTAGCAACTTATGCGTTCTCGTTGGTTGGGTTTCCAACGCGTTTTACAGTAATAGGGTTCTTTATCAGGATACGTTTCCACCACAAACCATAATTTCTTTTGGGTTTCTTGCAATAGATTGCCAAGTGAATCAACTGTTTTGGAGTATTTGATGCGGCCTTTTTTAGTAAAGACCATTTCTTTTTTCTGCAAGAGTTTTTTCTGATTGTTTGTCACTACATATATTTCTTCCGTTGCCGATTTTATTCCTTCTGGCAGCATTCGTGTCTTGGAGTACTTTTTTGTGGCACACGATTGTATTATTAAGAGCAGGATAAAAAATAATAAAACTCTCATCAACGTAAAGTTTAGCGATGCACTAAGTTAAGGATTTTAAGTGATTTAAACAGCATTGTTTTATTGGAAGTCTGAGATAAAATGAATTTGTTCATTCAATAGGAATAGTTATGAGTTGGCAGACTTCGTAGAGCAATCACGATTATATTTTACTATTTTGACTTATTTATTTCGCAGAGCTGGGTAGTTGTTTTTTCTATCCAATTGAGATTCCATTTATTGCTAAATACAATATTCCAGCAACAATTATCAGAATTTCAATTGTCCAAAGAGCTTTTTTATTAATACCTTTTATATCCGCAATAATTTGTTGAACCGCAAATATCATAGCATTTAAAACCGCAGCTATGAACGCAATAACACCTGCTAATGCCATTCCGCCAGTATTTGCAATTGCCAAATAATAAAAGGCTGAAATTATCAGTAACACTTCTATTATTATTAATACTATTGATAAAGGCGTAATTTTTATTTTCGACATTTTTTCACGGGGGTGTTTAACAATTACTGCTAACGTTCTGGTACTACAGCGGGTTTGGGATTAAATTAAGCCTATTTTCGGATTTGCCAAATCTTTCAAATACAAAACCAACTTTCTATTAAGCCAACTACCCAAATCCGTTGTAGCGTGTGTTAGTGGCTGGCATTTATCTTCCTATTATTATTCAAATCTGTCAAATACCGAAAGTTTTGCAAGTTTACCTTTCTCAATTAGATTGTTCATTAATTCCATTTCATCGTCATTGGTGTAATTTTCAATAAACTCTTCTTGAAAACTAAATAGGTAAATGGAAAAATCAAAAAATATCTGAATATGATTATTTAATGCAACAAGTGAATTAGTCGAATTATATGCGGGTAAAACACTATATCCAATCGTTTCATCGTCTAAATTTTCTGCTAATAATGCAAATGGTTCTGTTTTTGAAGAATGGGCAATTTCAGAAAACATTCCATACATATTTCTTAAATTATCACTTAAATTTCCATTCCCAACATTAGGTGTGTTTCCTATTAATCTACGTAAAGTTTCTTTATTAAGCACTTTTTTATCAATTTCTGATAATCTCGCAATCAATTCTATTTGTTTTCTTTCTAAAACAGTAACTTCAATTAATTCACTATTGAGAATATGTTCACTAATAATCAACTGTGTTCTAATAAAAGAGACAATCAAGGCGAATTTGTAATTGTGAATTTCTCCCATTCCACTTTTATTTTCAAAGCGGTTAATTATTGATACGATATATTGGTCTATTAATCTCAATATTTCCAAAACATCAGGATATTCTTTTTTAAACATTTGCTGTGAAACTTGCCTTGCTTTTAGAACTTCTGCTGTATAATCTTCAATCATTATTTGTCTTGTTAAATTCTTTCGTTCAACATACTACTTGCCACTAACATATAGATTGGTCTGACAAAATCACACAAAGCCATTTAGTTTTGGGTAGATTGGAGTGATAAACATCGTATTTATTTCAAGTCAAATGTATACAAATATTCTTAAAAAAAAGACCGCAAATTCGCAAATTATACCAAGCATTCAATGCTCAATAATTTGCGAATTTGCGGTTTAATAATTTTAAAGAGAAACTGCTTATCGAATCGCTTTCACAAACTCCCCAATACTTCCGACTCCATTATCCGTTAGGTTTTTGATAAAAGCACTTCCTATAATCGCGCCTTTGGCAAATTGCGTGGCTTGATTAAAGGTTTCCTTATTACTAATTCCAAAACCGATGATTTGAGGATTTTTCAGGTTCATATCGGCGATACGTTTGAAGTAGTTTTCTTGTGTGCTTCCAAAACCAGATTGCGAACCCGTAACACTTGCCGAGCTTACCATATAAATAAATCCGTCCGAAACACTGTCTATAAAACGAATGCGCTCATCCGAAGTTTGTGGTGTAATCAAGAATATGTTTTTGAGTCCGTATTTGTCGAAAGTAGCTTTGTATTCGTCAGCATACACATCAACGGGAAGGTCTGGAATTATTAGACCATCGATACCAATTTCGGCACATTTTTGGCAGAAATTTTCCACGCCATATTGCAATATTGGATTGAAATACCCCATAATTACCAATGGAATGGAAACCGTTTTTCTGATATCTTTTAGTTGGTCAAACAAAACTTGAGTTGTCATTCCGTTGTACAAAGCTTGTGTAGAACTTTCTTGAATTGTTGGTCCATCGGCCAATGGATCACTAAAAGGCAATCCGATTTCTATCATATCGACACCATTTTTTTCTAAATCTTCAATGATTTGAACGGTATCATTTAAATTGGGATATCCAGCCGAAAAATAGATGGATAGTATTTTTTTTGTTTCTTGTAATTTTAGATTTATTCTATTCATTTTTATTTTTTTGGTAGCGCTAAACTACTTTTTCGAATTTAAAAAAAATTAAAAGTGCGTCAAATTTGCAGCACTATAAGCCCAAGCTTTTTGGTTTGAATGCAGTTGAACCTCCACTCGTTTGTAATGCATACCTTCGTACAAATCAGCTTGATTTAGCTCTTTTTCGGTAACCTCGTAAACAATTCCGTCAATGAAATCCTCTTCGGTTTTGGTTTCCACAATTACAGGATAGTGAACAATTCCAAATTCTTCTTCGATTTGAATTCTTTTTAAAACATATCCAATTAATTTTTCAGGTGTCCCATTTAAAACACGACCAAAAAGGTTTTCTTGCACGTCTTCGTGTTGCAAAGTGCCGTAAGTGAATAATTTAATCATAGTCTTCTATATTTTGTCAATTATAATTTAAAATAATCAATGTAAGTATTCAAATCCTTGTCACCACGGCCGGATAAATTAAATACAACAATATCAGTAGGTTTGAATTTCTTTTCGTCTAAAACAGCAAAAGCATGAGCGCTTTCGATGGCGGGAATTAAGCCTTCCAATTTAGACAATTTCAAACCCCATTGCATGGCTTGATCGTCTGTAATCGAGATGAATTCTGCTCTTCCTGTTGCGAATAAATTGGCGTGCATAGGGCCAACTCCTGGGTAATCTAAACCAGCGGAAATCGAATATGGTTCTGTAATTTGTCCGTCCAAAGATTGCATCAATAAGGTTTTACTTCCGTGAATGACACCAATTTTTCCCAAAGCAGAAGTAGCTGCACTTTCGCCAGAATCAACTCCTAATCCAGCAGCTTCAACAGCGATAATATTTACCTCAGTATTATCTAAAAAATGGTAAAATGCACCAGCAGCATTGCTTCCGCCACCAACACATGCAATTACATAATCGGGATTTTCTCGACCTTCTTTTTCTAATAATTGTTCTTTGATTTCCTTAGAAATTACACTTTGAAAACGGGCCACCATATCAGGATAAGGATGAGGCCCAACTACCGATCCAATAATATAATAGGTGTCAACTGGATTATTTATCCAATCCCGAATGGCTTCGTTTGTGGCATCTTTCAGCGTTCTTGAACCAGAAAGTGCTGGACGAACTTCGGCTCCCAACATTTTCATTCGGGCTACATTTGGAGCTTGACGTTTGATGTCGATTTCACCCATATAAACAATACATTGCAAACCCATTAAGGCACATACCGTTGCAGTAGCTACGCCGTGTTGACCAGCTCCAGTTTCGGCAATAATTCTGGTTTTTCCCAGACGTTTGGCCAATAAAATTTGCCCAATAGTGTTATTGACTTTATGTGCGCCAGTATGACATAAATCTTCTCTTTTGAGATAGACTTTAGTGTTGTATTTTTCGGATAAACGAGCCGCAAAATATAGTGGAGTAGGACGACCTACATAATCTTTGAGCAAGGCATCAAATTCTTCCTGAAATTCTGGTTCTGCAGTAACTTTTAGATATTGTTGGCGTAATTCCTCCACATTAGGATATAACATTTCTGGAATATATGCTCCTCCAAATTCTCCGTAATAGCCTTTTTCGTTAACGTTGTATGACATTTTTATTTTTTTATTTTTTATGTGTAGAGACGAATTGCAGTGCTTCTCTACATAATTGTATATTTTTTAATCCGGGTTCGATTTCAAATTTACTATTCACATCGATAGCATGAATGGGTAAATTGGTTTTCAAAATTTCATTTATTGATTCTAATTCTTCAATACCAATTCCTCCACTCAAGAAAAAAGGTTTAGTTGACGGATACTTTTCCAACACTTTCCATTCGAAAGTAGTTCCGTTTCCACCAGGCAATTTTCCTTTGGTATCAAAAAGGAAAAAATCGCACACTTTTTCGTAAGGATTTAAAATTCCAAAGTCAAAGGTATCTAAAATTGGAAATACTTTTATGACATCTATCAGTTTTGGTGTATTTTTTTTTAATAATTCGCAAAATTCAACCGATTCATTACCATGCAATTGAACCGCTTGTAAATTGTGTGTTTTTATTTTTTCTAGAATTTCATCCAAAGAGGCATTTACAAAAACGCCCACTTTTTTTATTGATTTAGGTAGTTTTGGCATTTCTCCATTAAAATAGCGAGCCGATTTCTCCCAGAATATAAAGCCCATATAATCGGGTAGGAGCGCGCCTACTTCGAGAATATTTTCGGGGTATTTCATTCCGCAGATTTTGAGTTTCATAAAGGTTCTATTTTAAACCTGACAGGTTTGAAAAACCTGTCAGGTTTGGTATGTTATTTTAATTTTGAAATAAATTCCATTGCTGCTTTTCCCGCGTTGTCGGTTTTCATAAAGTTTTCTCCAATCAAAAATCCTTTGTAACCAAAAGGTTTTAGTTCGTTGATGGCTTCTATTGATGAGATGCCGCTTTCGGAAACTTTCACAAAATCATTCGGGATTTGGTCTGCCAATTGTTTGCTGAAATCCAGACTTACTTCGAAAGTTTTTAGATTTCTATTGTTTACACCAATCATATCAAGCGTTGGCATAATCGATTTTTCGAGTTCCTCTAAATTATGAACTTCTAATAAAACTTCTAATCCTAAACTTTTGGCAAATTCTGATAAAGATTTGATTTCCTCACGAGTTAAAACGGCTGCGATTAGCAAAATTAAATCGGCTCCGTATGCTTTGGCTTCCAAGATTTGGTATTCGTCAACGATGAATTCTTTTCGCAAAAGAGGAATATTTACGGAAGCTCTAGCCAAAAGTAAATCATCCAAAGAGCCACCAAAATACTTGCCATCCGTCAGCACTGAAATTCCACAAGCACCAGCATTTTCATAGCCTTTTACGACTTCTTCGACAGTAAAACTATAATTAATTTCAGCTTTGGATGGAGAACGTCGCTTGTGTTCGGCGATGATTCCAGAGTTGCTATGTCGCAAATTGTTACTTAAAGAAATCGTCTTTTTTCCAAAGAAAACAGAAGTTTCCAATTGCGAAACGGGAATGATGGATTTCTTGAGAAATACTTCTCTTTTTTTGTCAACGATTATTCTATCGAGTATGTTCATTTTTATTTTGTTTCAGGTTTCAAGTTTCAAGTTTCAAACCGTTCCAACAACTTGAAACTTGAAACAAAGAAAACTTGAAACTATTTTATCTACTTAATTCTTGTAATTTATTTAAAGCCGAAAGCCCTTTACCGGTAAGCAAACTCTCTTTGGCTAATTCAAAACTTTCTAAAATAGTACCCCCATTTACTGTAGCAATTGCCATTGCTGCATTGGCACAAACCACATTGTTTTGGGCTTCATTTCCTTTTCCAGAAATAATATTCATAAACATTCCCGCCGATTCTTCGATAGTTTTTCCTCCCGCAATTTCGCTTTGCAATAAGGTTCTAACACCAAAATCTTCTGGTTTTACAACACCTTCCATTCTTTTTGTAATGGTTTTGGTCGGGCAAGTCAAAGATACTTCGTCATAACCGTCTAACGAATGTAAAATGGTAAAATTGACATCAGTATTTTGGTATAAATACGCGTACTTTCTAGCCAATTCGAGATTGTAAACTCCTACCAATTGGTTTTTTGGAAAAGACGGGTTTATCATTGGTCCTAACATATTAAAAAAAGTTCGTACGCCCAATTCTTTTCGAATAGGCCCCACGTTTTTCATTGCAGGGTGAAATAAAGGTGCGTGTAAAATGCAAATGCCAGCTTGGTCGATGCTTTTTTCCAAGAAATCAGCGTCGTTGCTGAATTTTACGCCTAGTTTTTCCATTACATTACTAGAACCCGAAATGGATGAAACACCATAATTTCCGTGTTTTGCGACTTTGATTCCTGCTCCAGCGGCTACAAATGAAGCCAAAGTAGATATATTGAAAGTGTCTTTTCCGTCGCCACCCGTTCCACATAAATCGATGGTGTTATAGGCTGATAAATCCACTCGAATACATAATTCTAACAAGGCTTCTCGAAAACCTGCTAACTCTTCGATACTAATGCTTCTCATCATATAAACGGTAAGAAAAGAAGCGATTTGGCTTGGATTATAACTTCCATTGGAAATATTAACCAATACATTTTTGGCTTCTTCCTTAGAAAGAATTTCGTGATTGATGAGCCTGTTTAAGATGGTTTTCATTTATATTTTCTTTTTATATTCTGACATATATTTTAAATAATCGACAATTTCTTGCGATTGTTGCTTTGTAATTCCCAATGTTGGCATTTTGACTTTATGTCTAAATGCCGCAGGATTTACGATATAATCGACCAATTCGTTTTCTTTCCAATATTCAGTGACGCTTTTCGGATAATTTAATTCCGGTCCCATTGTTCCTCCGATGCCGTTTATCGAATGGCAAGTTAGGCACTGATTTTTGAATAATGTATAACCCGTTTCCAATTTTTTGTTTTTCAGAGGATACAATTCCAAAGTTGATTTGTTTAGCGGTTCCAAATAAATTTTTACCAAATTATAAGGCCATTTGTATCGACTGTCTTTTTCTGAAACTGATGGATAAACGATATAAAACGGTTCCGCATTCATTACATTTCCATTTTTAATAATTGCTTCCCATTTTGCTCCTTTTGGTGCATCCAAATCTTGAAATGCTAAAAAAGGGTTTACTTTTAAAAATAATTCCAAAGGCATTTCAGGTTTATAACCATCGATACATTCAAATACTATTTTGGTGTTTTTAGGGTCGATTTTGCTTAAATCAATTTGATTTTGAACCAAAAGCGATGCATTAACAACCTTATATTTCTTTGCTTTGTGATACACTGGATCATTATTGATGGTCACAACAGTATCTTTCCCCAATTTATTTTTTGCCTGCAAATCCAATAAGTCCAATACCATTTCGGGTTGGTCAATACTAATGGTTTCTATTTTTGGATCCTTCTTTTGATTACAAGAGATAAATGCGAAAATAAAAAGACAAATGAGAATATTGATTTTGGCAGTTTTCATTTTTTTTTTTTAATATTGAACAGATGTTGCAACGTCTCTACGATTTTAACCAATTCTCTAAAATCTTCTTTCCATTTGGTGTCAATACGCTTTCAGGATGAAATTGAACACCACGAACATCATAAGTTTTGTGACGCAAAGACATTACTTGTCCGTTTTCGTCGAATGAAGTAGCTTCCAAAACATCTGGTAAACTCGCGTCAACCACCCACGAATGATAGCGTCCCACTTCGAATTCGTTTCCCAAACCTTCAAATAAAAGTTCATCTTTAACTGATGTTTTTACTATTGAAGAAACTCCGTGATACACTTTGTCTAAATTTGAAAGCGTTCCGCCAAAAACTTCTCCGATAGCTTGTTGACCGAGGCAAACGCCAAGAATACTCTTGGTTGGCGCATATTTAGCGATTACGACTTTCAATAAACCCGCTTCATCAGGAATTCCTGGGCCTGGAGAAAGTAATATTTTGTCGAAATGAGCAATTTCGTCAATATCAAATTCGTCGTTTCTGTAAACGGTAACTTCACAGTCTAAATCTTCGAGATAATGCACTAAATTATATGTGAAACTATCGTAATTGTCTATAACTAGTATTTTTTTCATTTTGTCTAAATATTAACTTTGTAATTCAACATTAATTCATCCCCGCTTTTTCCTCGAATTTCCCAATTATGCATAGGAGTTTCAAATATTGTGATCTCAACATCAATCGGCAAAATTTGTAATTCTCTTTCGAATTTTTCAAAAATAAGTTTATGTAGCTTTTTTTTGGCTTCGATACTTCTTCCTTCAAAAACACTTATTTCTATTATTGTGTGTTTTGTTGTTCTTCCTTCAAAATAAAAGAAGCTGTCTTCATCAATATAAATAAAGCGATGGGCTTTTTTCTCTTTTGGAAATTGAAAGGCTTCAAACATACATTCGCTTAGAATTTCGGATATTTTTTCTCTGATGGGATAAATTTCTTTCCTGATTCCAAATATTTTGATTTGTCCCATTTTTCTAATTTTAAATAGTTTCTGCTAAATCCAATGCTTTGTTCAAAGCCAGTAATTTATTGTAAACTTCCTGCATTTCACTTTCTTCACTTGAATCGGCTACAATTCCAGCGCCTGCCTGACAATGCAATTGGTGATTTTTACTCAAGAAAGTACGAATCATAATAGCGTGATTGAAATTGCCTTCAAAATCCATAAAACCAATAGCACCTCCGTAGAAATTACGATTGGTTTTTTCGTAATCTTCTATCAATTGCATCGCTCTGTGTTTTGGTGCTCCGCTCAAAGTTCCTGCCGGAAATGTATCGGCTACAACCTGCATTGTGGAGGCTTTTTCGTGTAAATGTCCTGTTACTTTGGAAACCAAATGGATCACGTGGGAGAAAAACTGCACTTCTCTGTATTTTTCAACTTCCACACCGTGACCGTGACGGCTTAAATCGTTTCGAGCCAAATCAACCAACATCACGTGTTCACTATTTTCTTTTTTGTCTTCGGATAGTTTTTTAGCCAAAATAGCATCTTTTTCGTCATCGCCTGTTCTTCTAAAAGTTCCTGCGATGGGGTGAATTTCGGCTTTGCGGTTTTTTACAATAATTTGAGCTTCGGGTGAAGAACCGAATATTTTGAAATCGCCATAATCAAAAAAGAATAGGTAAGGAGAAGGATTAATGCTTCTTAAAGCTCTGTAAACATTGAATTCGTCGCCTTTGAAACCTTGGGTAAATCTTCTGGATAAAACCAATTGGAAGACATCGCCTCTGTGGCAGTGTTTTTTGGCCAACGCCACATTGTGTTTGAATTCTTCGTCGGTTAGGTTGGAGCTACCTTCGCCATCTCGTGTAAATTTATAGGAAGCAATATTTCGGGATTGCAACAATTGTTCGATTTCCGAAATGTTGTTTTTTTCGTCTAAACTATGACAAAAAATATAAGCTTCGTTTTTGAAATGGTTTATAGCAATGATGTTTTGGTAAACTGCATAATAGACATCTGGTATGGTGGTTTCTCCGTCTTTTTTGGCGATGCTTACTTTTTCGAAATAGCGAACTGCATCATACGAAATATAACCAAACAATCCGTTGTTGATGAATTTGAAATCGTTTTTCTTGGACTGAAATTGACCTGAAAATTCCTGAATGATTTGAGGAATATCTGTTTTTGAATCTATTGAAACGGTTTGAGTACTTCCGTCAGGAAAGTTTTTGTTAATGGTTTCATTTTCTATTTTTATGGAAGCAATCGGGTTGCAACAAATGTAGGAAAAACTGTTGTCGTTGCCGTGATAATCACTACTTTCCAAAAGTAAGCTATTCGAAAATTGATCTCGAATTTTGAAATAGACACTTACCGGTGTTATCGTGTCGGCAAGGATTTGTTTGTAATGAGTATTTAAAATAAATGTTTTCATTTCTTTTTTATTAAATTGAGAAGCAATAAATTGCGTCTTTACACAAAAAAAAGGCTTGTCGTGATGACAAGCCTTTTATATTTATAGTTTATACTACAGGTGCTTTGTTCACGACGATTGACGTAAATTGTTCCACCACCAAGTATTTTTTAAAATCGTTTTCATTCCACAAATATATAAATCAAATTTGATTATCCAAATAGAATAAATTAAAAATACTTTTTTTTATGATTTTGTTATAAAATCAAACCCTAACAATTTCTTGTCAGGGTTTAGAGTAATTTATTTCTAGTGAGAATTAGAATTTCAAGGCTACCTTCAATTCGAATTCATCATATATTGCTTTGTCTCCAATGCTTTCGAAGAATGATTTAGAGTTGTATTTTATGTCGTATTTTGTACGATCTACGTTAAAAGCTGTTGTAGCAGTATTTCCGTTTACTGTTAAATCAAAAACTACAGGTTTTGTAATTCCTTTGATAGTCAAATCTGCAGTTACAGTGTAAACGTTAGGTGATTTGGTTCCAATTTTTTTGAAAACTAATTTGGCGGTTGGGAATTTATCAGTTCCAAAAAAGTCATCTGCTTTTAAGTGACCGTTTAATTTTCCTTGGTATTCTCCTGATAAATCGGTAGCTGTTAATGAAGTCATGTCAACAGTGAATACACCACCATTCAATTTTTTTCCTTTAAAAACTAAAGCTCCGTCTTTGAAGTTTACAGTTCCATTGTGTTGTCCTGTTACTTTTTTTCCTACCCATTCGATAGTACTTGTAGTAGTGTTGATGTTTTTTGTTTGAGCAGATACTGCTGTTGTAGATAAAACTACTACTAATGCTAATGCAATTGATTTTAAATTTTTCATAATGTAATTTGTTGTTGGGTTAATAATTAAAGTGTAATAAATAATTCTTCGTTTGATTTTCTAACTTTTTTCTGATGTTGCGTTGCGTCTTCTTCGCTTCTGTATCCAATTGGTGCAATTAGTGAAGCATTCAAACCTAACTTGTCTAATCCAAGAATTTCGTTGACTTGAGCAGGAACAAAACCTTCCATTGGAGTTACATCAATTTTCAATTCGGCGGCAGCATTCAATAAGTTTGCCAATGCTAAATATGTTTGTTTGGATGTCCAATTTGCTTTTTCATCAGCTGATTTAGCGCCAATTCCGCCTTTCATAAAATCTCCATATCCTGATAAAGCGGTTTCCGGAATATTTCTAGTTTGGGCAACATTTTTCAAATAGCTATCGATATCTGAATCAGTTACGTTAGTTTGATTTGCAAAAATGATTAGGTGAGAAGCATCTACAATTTGAGATTGTCCCCAAGCAGCTGGTTGAATTTTAGCTCTCAATTCAGGATTTTCAATAATGAAAACTTTGTAAAGTTGCAATCCATAAGAAGAGGAGCTTAAACGAATAGCTTCTTTTAAGATGTTTAAATCTTCAGTTGAAATTTTTTTAGTGGAGTCGAATTTTTTTGTTGCGTATCTCCAGTTTTGATGGTCTAAAAAAGTATTCATATTGTAATTTATTTTTAATTTATTAATTTCTATATTTTTCTAACAATTGGTTTAATATAACTATTTCTTCTTCAGTTAAGTTTTTCGAAAAAGCTATTTCGTGTTCCGTTACTTTTGGATCTAATTCTTTCAAAACATCTAATCCTTTTGGTGTAATTGAAACCTCGATTTTTCGTCGGTTTACAGGGCAAACTTCTCGTGTAACAAACTCTTTGAGTAATAATTTATCGACTAAACGCGTTGTATTACTAGTTTTAGCTAACATTCGTTCTTGAATTACACACATATTTGCAGGATTTCCTTTTTGTCCTCTTAATATTCTTAACACATTATATTGTTCTCCAGAGATGTCATAATGTTTTAAAATTTCATTAAACTTTTCTGAAAGAATATTTTGCGTGTACATAATATTTAGGATAATTTTTTTGGAATTTTCCATTGGTACAGTCGATTTTATAACATCTTCAATTTTCATATTTGTATGTATGTTATTTGTTGGTACAAATGTAGTAAGTTATTTATTTGTATATACAAATGTTATGTTATTATTTTGTTAAATTATTTTTGTGTTGGCAAAATTGAAATTTTATTAGAATCAGAAATCCGATATTTTTGGAGTTACTAACACTAAATTTGAATTGTGTTTTATCAAAATTTATTCATAAATGAATCATTATTTATGAATTACTCATGGGTTAAATTAAGCACAATAATGAATATAAATGATATTTATTCTGTAAAATATATTTTTAATTAAGTTTTTTACGATTTATTTGCTGAATTGTTATTATTTTAGGTTTAATGATTGTACGAAAACGTTTTCTTCAAATTATCCTCTAATTAACAAAAGTGTTTCTTTTTGTTTGGTAAAAACATTGTATTTTTACAAAAAAACATCACTATGAATTTGACACAAGAAGATTGGGTTTCTCAATATGAAGCTGACGTAAACGCAGTTATTTTGGACGTAAGAACAGAAAATGAGTGCAATGAGGGTGTTATCCCCAATTCTATAAATATCGATATTTATGAAGGTCAAGGTTTTATTACTAAGTTAGAAGCCTTGGACAAATCAAAAAAATATTATGTCTATTGTCGTTCGGGAGCCAGAAGTGCGAAAGCTTGTGAAGTAATGGAAAGTCTTGGATTTGAAAATACTTATAACTTGCAAGGAGGAATATTAGAATGGAATGGCGATATCGTCTAATTACAATTTAATGAAGCATAGTCTTCGTTTTTTATTCACGCTTACATAGAAAGCACAACCTATTTTTATATGAATGCAATACCTCAAGAATTTCAAATTAATTCATTGATTGTTCAAGACACCTATTTGGTTAATGGCGATCTAATAAAATGGACAGGAAAAACAACTCCTGTATATTCAACAATTTCTTCTACCGTAAATTACAAACCCACTTTGCTGGGAACAATTCCTTTTATGGGTGAAAAAGAAGCTATGGAAGCTGTTGATGCAGCAGACAAAGCTTACAATAACGGACAAGGTTTGTGGCCAACAATGAAGGTTGTTGACCGTATAAAATGTATGGAGAATTTTGTTACTCAAATGAAAGCAGTCCGAAGTGAGGTAGTTAAACTTTTGATGTGGGAAATAGGAAAAACATTAGGAGATTCTGAAAAAGAATTTGACAGAACTGTTGAATACATATATGATACTATCGAAAGTTACAAAGAGTTGAACAGTCGAAGCGCTCATTTTTCTAAAGTACAAGGGATAAATGCTATGGTGCGAAGAGGTCCTTTAGGCGTTGTTTTATGTCTTGGACCTTATAATTACCCTTTGAATGAGACTTTCACATTGTTGATTCCTGCCTTGATAATGGGTAATCCAGTTATTTTTAAACCAGCAAAATATGGTGTTTTATTAATTTCTCCTTTATTTGAAGCTTTTAGAAGCAGTTTTCCTAAAGGTGTAATTAATATTTTATTTGGTCGTGGTCGCGAAGTAGCTTCACCTATTATGAAATCGGGTAAAGTTTCTATTTTGGCATTAATTGGCAACAGTAAATCAGCCATTGCATTACAGGATTTACATCCAAATAAAAATAGATTGCGTTTAATTTTAGGTTTAGAAGCAAAAAATCCTGCCATTATTTTGCCTGACGCTAATTTAGATTTGGCTATTCAAGAATGTGTTGCGGGTTCATTATCTTTTAATGGTCAGCGTTGTACAGCATTAAAAATTTTATACGTTCACGAAACTATTGTTGACGAATTTAATACACGTTTTGCTGCCAAAGTCGATGAGTTAATTTATGGTAATCCTTGGGATAAATCAGTATTTCTAACACCATTACCCGAAACAGATAAACCTGATTACATTCAAGAATTAATTAATGATGCCCAAAGTAAAGGCGCAAAGGTCTTGAATAAAAAAGGAGGAGAGCGTTCAGAAAATTTTATATTTCCTGCGGTTCTATATCCTGTAA
>Ga0075152_10000148_pt1 | contig 56282 bp, 47 predicted proteins | sample JI61114C2DNA_FD_70964 | JGI IMG/M metagenome (GOLD analysis project Ga0075152, IMG submission 70964) | Wastewater effluent complex algal communities from Wisconsin, to seasonally profile nutrient transformation and Carbon sequestration -... | ecosystem: Engineered > WWTP > Effluent > Algae...
GTTGCGTCTTCGCGGTTTAACTAATAAAAAAGATTAACCACTAAGACTCAAAGAGTAACAAAGAAAATTCAGCTAGGTAAAATTGATACTAGTCGGTTTATAAAAACAAATTAATCTCAAATCATAATCTCATGCTTCCAAAAATCAACCCGGCCGAAACCAACGCATGGCAAAAATTAACTGCACACTTTATGATGATGCAGGCCACACACATGAGTGAACTCTTTGAAGACGATCCCCAGCGGTTTGAGAAATTTCAGCTTACGTTTAATGATATTCTTATTGATTACTCAAAGAATATCATCAATGAAGAAACTATTGAGTTGCTGGTTGAGCTAGCCAAAGAAGTTGGCTTGAGAGAATCGATAGAGGCCATGTTTAAAGGCGACAAGATTAACCAAACCGAACATCGCTCGGTGCTGCATGTAGCCTTGCGAAATCGTGCCAACACGCCTGTTTATGTTGATGGTAAGGATGTAATGCCAGACGTGAATAAAGTACTCGATCAAATGAAATCCTTCTCGGAACAACTCCTTAGCGGCACGTGGAAAGGGTTTACTGGTAAACGAATTACGGATCTCGTAAACATTGGTATTGGTGGTTCCGACTTAGGGCCACTCATGGTAACGGAAGCTTTGCGTCCATATCACACCACAATTAAACCACACTTTGTTTCGAATGTTGATGGCACTCACCTTGTTGAGACACTCAAAAATTTAGATCCGGAGACAACCCTCTTTGTTATTGCTTCTAAAACGTTTACCACGCAGGAAACCATGACCAACGCTGAATCAGCGAAAGCATGGTTTAGTGAAAAGACAAACAGCAAAGGCGAAGTGGCTAAACATTTTGTAGCGGTTTCAACAAACACAAAATCGGTAACTGAATTTGGGATTGCACCCGAAAATATGTTTGTGTTTTGGGATTGGGTTGGCGGCCGGTATTCATTATGGTCATCGATCGGGCTTTCTATCGCCTGCACCATTGGATTTGAAAATTTCACTCAGCTGCTGCAAGGCGCGCATGAAATTGATATCCATTTCAAAGAACAACCTTTTGAAAAAAATATTCCTGTTATCCTTGCGTTGTTAGGAATTTGGTACGGCAATTTTTACGATGCCCATTCAGAGGCCATTCTTCCTTACGATCAATACTTGCATCGCTTTGCGGCTTACTTTCAACAAGGTAATATGGAGAGCAATGGTAAATCGGTTGATCGCACTGGCGAACCCGTACTTTACCAAACCGGCCCGATAATTTGGGGCGAGCCCGGCACCAACGGACAGCATGCTTTTTATCAGTTAATTCATCAGGGAACAAAAATAATTCCTTGCGATTTTATTGCACCCGCTGTTTCACAAAATCCCGTGGGCGATCATCATGTAAAATTGCTTTCCAATTATTTTGCGCAAACCGAAGCATTGATGCTTGGCAAAACAGCAGAGACTGTAGAAGCCGAACTCAAGAAATCAGGTATGAACTCCGAAGAAATAAAATTTCATCTTCCTTATAGAGTATTTTCAGGCAACCGGCCATCCAATTCTATTCTATTTAAAAAACTAGACCCACATACATTAGGGTCAATGATAGCCATGTATGAACATAAAATTTTCGTTCAAGGCGTTATTTGGAACGTGTTTAGTTTTGATCAATGGGGTGTTGAATTAGGGAAAGTGCTTGCCAAGAGAATTCTACCCGAGCTTACTTCAAACGACCTTATCACCTCACACGATAGCTCAACTAACGGGTTGATCAATTATTTCAAACGATTGAAATCCGAATAAATTCATAATCCTTGCAAAACCCCTTCCATCCCCTATTTTTGACTTCTTTTTAAAGGATGGATTCTAAAATTTCTAAGATTGGCGTCTTCACTTCAGGTGGCGATGCTCCCGGAATGAATGCTGCGTTGCGTGCGGTTGTTCGAGCTTCTATCTTTTACAAGAAAGAAGTGAGTGGCATTATGCAGGGCTATGAAGGTATGATCAGTGGCGACATTGTCAAGCTTGGCGCTCGCTCAGTTGGTAACATCATTCAACGTGGTGGCACCATTCTTAAGACTGCCCGCAGCAAAGAATTTCGCACGACAGAAGGACGCGCCAAGGCTTATGAAAATTTAAAGAAGCATGGCATTGATGCGCTGGTAGCAATAGGTGGCGATGGAACGTTAACGGGCCTGCACATACTCTATGAAGAGTATGGCATTCCTTCTATCTGCATGCCGGGCACGATTGATAATGATATAACCGGTACTGATTTTACAATTGGTTTTGATACCGCAACTAACACTGCTGTTGAAGCCATTGATAAAATTCGCGATACAGCTATTTCGCACAATCGTTTATTTTTTATTGAAGTAATGGGCCGCAACTCTGGATACATTGCAATCAATTGTGGTATTGCCGGTGGTGCCGTAGCCACCATTATCCCGGAAGAATCGATGACCCTTGATGAGCTTTTTGCCAAATTAGATGAAGGTGGCAAGACGAATAAGAAATCAAGCCTCGTGGTTGTTTCAGAAGGCAGCAAGTTGGGTGGTGCTATGGAGTTAGCTAGGAAATTTTCTGAACGCAATAACTATTTTGATATTAAGGTTACTATACTCGGCCACTTGCAACGTGGTGGCAGTCCTACCTATTTCGATCGCGTGCTTGCGGGTAAGATGGGTGTTGCCGCTGTAGAGGGGTTATTGAAAGGTGAAAAAGATTGCATGGTTGGTATTCTCAACAATCACGTTGTGTATAACGATTTCAGTTCAATCATTGGCAAGCATCACGAGATTGACGGTGAATCACTTCGCATAGCAAAAATTCTTTCCATTTAATTTTAGATATGAAAGATTTAACCATTGGCATCGACATTGGCGGCACCAATACAAAATATGGTATTGTTGACCGAAAAGGAAATGTATTACACCAAGGTAATATTCCTACCACTGAATACGATGATTTTCAATCGTACTTCAATGGCATGACTGATGCGTTAAGAAGTGGCATTCAGAATTTACCTTCGGATACAAAAATTGTAGGCATTGGTGTGGGTGCAGCAAATGGTAATTATTATACCGGCAATATTGAACGTGCTACCAATTTAAAATGGAAAGGGGTTCTTCCTTTGGCCAGCATGTTTAAAGAAGAGTTTGGCGTGCATTGCATTCTTACCAACGATGCAAACGCTGCGGCCGTAGGCGAAATGATTTATGGCAACGCCAAAAACATGAAGGACTTTGTGGTGATTACCTTAGGCACCGGATTAGGAAGTGGATTTGTATGTGGCGGGGTTTTATTGAATGGACATCATGGTATTGCTGGTGAGGTTGGTCACACCTCTGTGAACCCCACCGGGAGGTATTGCAACTGCGGCAAACGCGGCTGCCTCGAAACCTATGTATCGGCAACAGGAATTAAAAGAACTGTATATAAATTATTGGCCGATCATTTAGAACCGAGTGAATTACGCGGAATCAGTTTTGAAGATCTGAACACGAAAATGATTAGTGAGGCCGCGAACCGCGGTGATGTTGTCGCCAGTGAAGCGTTTGAATATACCGGCAGAATTTTAGGAATGAAGTTAGCAGAGACGGCCGTTCACACCGATCCTGAAGCGATCTTTTTGTTTGGTGGATTAGCACAAGCCGGAGATTTAATTTTCCGCCCAACTATTCGCCACATGGAAGCGAACCTGATGCCGTTGTTCCGTGGAAAAATAAAAGTGTTGCCTTCAGCTATGCAAAATCAAGCCGCACCCATATTAGGTGCAAGTAGTTTGGTTTGGGATTATTTAGATAAGCTACAGTTGAAGTCTGAGTTAGCGTAATAGACTCAACGCAATAAGAAATTAGAATTACATAAATTTTGCTTCAAGAAAGCAGCATTCTTGCAGAGACGATGAACATAAAAAAGGAACTGGACTTTTTGGTTCCAATACACCGTCAACTAATTGGCCGGAAGGTTAGCAAGCATAAAGTTCCTCACATTTCCACCCATAATCTTTTGAATATCTTCTCTGCTAAAGCCTAGCTTGATCAGTTCATTTACAATTACAGGAAAGCCGGTTACATCATAGCTAGATCGAACAGCGCCATCAAAATCAGAACCTAACGCTACTTTATCAACCCCAATTTTATCAGCCACATACTTGATTGCTCTGGCGGTGGCTGCTGCATTTGTGCCGCATACAGCCGTTTCCCATAAACCAATTCCAATCAGTCCATTTCGTCTTCCCACTTCCATAATCTGAGCATCAGAAAGATTACGAACATTATCACACGTACCTTTTACACCACCATGCGAAAGAATTAACGGACTTGAAGTAAGTTCAAAAATATCGCTAACTGTTTTTGGTGAGGCATGAGCAATATCAATGATTATGTGAAGGCTGTCCATTTTCTTAATCAGCTGACGACCCTTTGCGGTAAGTCCTTGTTTGTTTACTCCGTGAGCCGATCCGCCCCATTCATTATCAAAAAAATGAGTCAATCCAATGTAGCGAACACCGGCTTTATAAAAAGCTTCTACGTTATTAATGTCATCTTCCAGGCAATGTGCACCCTCTAACCCAAGCATTCCCGAAGTAAGTGTATGATTTTGTTTACGATCTTCTATGAATTGTTTTAATTGCTGCTGGTTCGTTATAACTCGAAAAGCTCCGTTGCTCTTTGATGCAAACTCATGCAATTGTTCGCATTGATGCAAGGCTCTTGACTTTACACTAAACCAATCGGCAGGAGATTTAAGTTGAGCAAAACTTAGCAGCGCAATCTGATCTGTCTCGTCCGTATTCTTATCATAATTTTGGTTGCGGGGCGTTTTACTCACCACGGTGAATACCTGAAAAGCTTCATTCGCTTCCTGCATGCGCGGCAGATCAACATGGCCATAATCATGAGGCTGCAAGAAATTCCGATCCCACAGCAATGCATCACAATGAAGATCGGCAATAAAAGGAATTGAGTCGTACCAACTTATCTTGTCCGTTGATGAAGCAACATGTATTGTCGTGTTCATTGACTTATCAATAAAGCCAGGAGCAATACTAAAAAAAGCGATAGCGGCTGCGGCTATAAGAACAACGATTACAATTAATATTTTTTTCAGCATGATACAGCTTATCTCATTTTCAATATAGCTGCAGCCGCATCCACTTGCGTTGAATAATTTGTAAGCTTGCTCGCTACTATTTCAATTTGCTGTTGTGCTTCTTTCCAATTACGTTCTTCAATAGCTTCGCGAATGCCGGGCAGCGTTTTAACGCCATAGCCTGTGTAGTAACCCGGTGCATAGATGCTGTGCCTGAACCACGGCCTACGTGGCAGTCCATCTTCAATCATTAAGCTTTGTTCGGCTGTGTAGAGTAACTTGTTCAGCTTTTCCACATTCGTATTGGGATTAGGATTTAACTTCACTAGTTCCGAATAGGTGCTAGCGCTTTTTTCAAGTTGCGAAACCGCATTCTGTAAAGTACTAAAGTTGAGATATGGCACTGATTCCTTTGCAACGGGTTGTACAAAAGTTAGCGTAGGATCACTGGCAAGTTTATACCGGTTTTCCTTAATCATTTGATTTTCAATTTCAGTTGATTCACGCATGTTATCCACCAGCGTATTTACTTCACTCACATAACCGCTTACTGTTTTTTCAAATCCTGTAAAGTCAAATGGCAAAATATTAGCATTGGCAAGGCGCAACGTAGCGCGACCTGCTGTCTTTGCTAAGGCAACTCCGTACTCAAACTTTGGATCTTTGAATCGTTTAAAGAGATCGTACGAATCATAAATAGAATGATACTCGCCACCATTATCCTCACCACCAAAGCCAACATTAAGTGCGGGTATGCCGAGGTGCTGAATGAAGGGACTGTAATCTGACCCAGACCCCATGGCACCAATCGTCATGGATGAAGAATTCAAAATTTCCTTTTTTGCTTTCGCAGAGGGTGCATAGGCTGCCATCTCAGATTTTCTTCGCTCCAAAACACTTACTCCGGTTTGTGGATCACTTACATCTCTAGCTACATCGCTAACTAGTTGTTGCAAAGTATGTGAACCTTCTACACCTAAAAAACCTCTGCCGTTGCCATCGGAGTTGATGTAGGCCACTACCTTTTTTAATAATTCGCTTGCGTGATCTTCTACCCATTCTGTTGAGCCTAGTAACCCAGGTTCTTCACCATCCCAACCACAATACACAATAGTGCGCTTTGGCTTCCAGCCTGTTTTGGTAAGTTCCGAAACAGCACGTGCTTCTTCCATTAAAGCAACCATTCCGCTAATCGGATCAGCGGCACCATTTACCCAGGCATCATGATGGTTTCCGCGAATAACCCACTCATCAGGTAACTCGCTACCTTTCATTTTTGCAATCACGTTATGGCAGTCCACCAATTTCCAATCAAATGCTAAATTAAGATGCACCCGAGCCGGGCCGGGGCCAATGTGATAAGTCATAGGCAACGCACCGCGCATATATTCCGGTGCAACGGGTCCGCCCAACGCGCTTAGCAATGGCAATGCATCTTCATAGCCAATTGGTAAAACAGGAATGTGAATTAAGTTGTCCGCTTGCGCGCGTTCAATACGTTTAGCTTCTGCTGTTGCTCCAATGTTAGGTGTAAGCGGATCGCCCGGGCGAACCGGTAAATCTAACACCGAACCTCTTTGCGCCCCAAGTGCCGGACGGAACGGCCCTTTCGGATAAACATCGCCTTGGTAGTAACCATCATTTTCAGGATCGGAATAAATGATGCAGCCAATGGCTCCATGCTCTTCTGCTACTTTTGGTTTAATACCGCGCCATGAGCCACCATATTTGGCAATCACAATTTTACCTTTTACATCTATGCCCAACTTAGCTAACTCTTCATAATCTGAGGGCACGCCATAACCAACAAAAACAAGCTCAGCAGTAACATCACCATCGGCAGAAAAGCCGTGGTACGTTGGAAGTTGTTCTTTTGATTGTCCAGACGTAGCATCTTCCTTTAAAGCTGGTTCCATCAGCTTGGCTTTATATTTAGTTGGCCCTACCATTTCCAACACTCTCACTTTAGGTGTTGGAAATAAAACCTGATAGGTTTCAATCTCGGCTTCATAACCCCAACTTCTAAATTGATCGCGCATCCAGATTGCATATTCTTTTCCGACTGCCGATCCTAGATGATGCGGTCGCGCAGTAAGTCGTTTCATCCATTGATCAAGATTATCGGCTTTTAGATAACTATCAAATTTTTCTTCCAACGTGAATTCGGCTTTGGCTGCATCGGGTGTATAACCTTGAATAGTTTTTTGGCCAAACGAAAAAATGGAAATCAGTAAGAGTGCGGGAAGTAGCAGGTATTTCATGGCAGTACTTTTTTGTTCAATATACACATGTGGCGTTGCATGGATTAACCGATCGTCCTCAAAATAAACCTTTTCAAAAAAGCATTATCTAGATGAGATGGGAATTGAGTTTGCAATAAGCTACGATGCTTCAGGAAGAAATGAAATATCGATATAGTGATTCTTCTTTGGGTTCTGTGGGTCAATCCATACTGTCAGTTCTTTGTCCTTCACAAACTGAGTAGGGTCATATTTTATCTTATCACTGCGGAAGATTATCATCTTCCCATCGCTTGGATTTAGCCAATCAGCCACCACAAAAAATTCGGTTCTGCTTTTAGTTTCCCTCGCTTCCACCCTGCCTGTGAGTTGAAGTTTTTTTCCGCTGCGCGGAAGCTCCGTGCGCATCTTTTGGTTATGCAAGCGGATTCGGATGTCGTATATTCCAATAATAGTAAACAGACTACCTAACCCCAGCATGAGTGTGCTCACTAACCACATGTCCGAAAAACTTACGAGTTTAGCAGAAGCAGGATCATTTTTTTCATACCTCACACGCACAGCATCCCCTACTTCGTAATCATGAGATGAACTACTAGAAGCTTTTCCATTTACCTTGTACGACTCCCCACCTACTGTATAGCCTACAATCGGTAAGTAACGCGTAGTTCCCTTCGAGCGATGAGTACTTACTTCTTCAACTATTCCCGCAGTCTCAACGGAGTTAGAGATAAACTCCAGTTGCTCGCGCAAAAAATAAAGCCCAACGCTCAACAAGCAGATGCCAATAAGTAATAGAAGTATTCCTTTTAGATTTTCTTGTTTCATCTTCACGATTTAGTTCAATGACCAATAAACAAAAAAATAAAGAGAAGTGAAATTTAATTGAGACTGAATTGGTAAGTTTCAGTTTCAAGTATATCTGTCTTCACGCAACGCGAGCCATGGCGAGTATCATTTTGTTAACTCTTTTGATGTCGCTAAGGCAATTACTCTACCCTTGTCTCCTACCGCATTGTAAAAGTGGTAAACAACTCCATTCCATTTTATTACCCATGGTTTATGTGCATAGCTAATATCAAAACTTTTAGAAGGAGCTATTAAATCTTCTCCATCCCAATCTGTCCAGTTAATTAAATCGTATGAACAAGCAAACCTTTCAAAGGCTCCAGGTTTCCAGAATGCTCCAAAATAAAACATGACATAAATATCACCGATTTTTGCAATCTGCGCATCCCCACAAATACCTTTTCCTCTCGTGATAACAGGATTTTCCCCATATCGTTTCCACGCAACCATGTCATCTGATACCGCCATTGCAATACTTTCATAGTGGGCAGTATCTCCCTTGGCATTATAAAACATAACAAAGGGATGCCCGGTGTGTTTTTGGGTATCGCGAATAGCTAAACTTTTGTAAATAGTTTTGTTATCGTACCAACGAACATCTTTATCTATAGGAGACAAAAGAGGAGCGCTATTTCTATTCCATTCCTTGGCTTCGGTTAACGCAGTGGTATAGGCTAATCCAATTTTTAATGTGCCCGATTCGTATCCCGTTGTGTTTCCACCCAAGTAGGTCATCCAATATTTGTCGTGATAATTTTCTACTGAATAATCACCACCCCAATCCGTATTAATAAGCGCTACATATCCTGCTTTTTGGTTGGCATCCCATGTGTTTTCAGTGAACGACAATATTTTTCCTTTCGATTTCCAATTGAGTAAATCATCACTTTCCGATAACCAAGTTTCGTACCCTTGCCCATCAAAAACAATGTACGTCATATACCACACATCGTCTTTGCGAAAGATTGTTGGACTGTCAACCATTTTTGTGGTATCCGGATGTTGAACAACAACCCCATATTTGAAAGGAGTTTTAATCTCATTAAAAATTCTTTGCATCTCTTTTTGAGGTACAGCCTTATCTAATAAGGTATTTTTTTTATTACAACCGATTAATGATACTGACCCAAAAAACACGGTTATTAATAGTGCTATTTTATTCATTAAAAAATAATCTATTTCTTTATTTGTTATCAGTTTCTGCAAAGCTCACCTTAACCTGTTCCTTTCCTCTCTACTTCCAATTCTCATTTCATGTACTATCTCCAAAGGGCTAATACGAAAATTCTTGTTTATTGGTGAGCCAATCTATTAGCGCATTACGCACCAGAGTCGAAAGATTATTTCTCGCCATAAATTAAAAGCGCACTTCCATCCATTATCACATTTCCATCCGCATACTTTTTATTTACCAATTCGAGCACTTCCTTTTTTATTTTATCTTTCATTGCACTATCGGCTTTACTGAGTGCTGCCACAACAGGAGAAGCAATTTCAGTCATCATTTCCCAGTAAATTTCTGCCGTTCCGCATTTCAACTTGCACATTACTTCGCTTTCAGAAATATTTTTAAACCCAGCCTGATTAAAAATATTTGTCATCAACCCACTTTCTCCACAACGAAAGATTCCCGGGGCTTCAGGTGGCGGAACAGGTAGTTGCATATTCCTGTTAATGGTTTCGCCTATAGCGTTTGCCCAAAAATTCTTATCGGCTGTACTCCAAACCGAAGTTGCAACTTTGCCACCTGGTTTTAATACCCGCTGTATTTCTTTAGCTGCTAAAAGCATGTTCGGAAAAAACATAAATCCCATTCGGCAACTAACTGCATCAAAAGTATTGTCGGCAAAAGGGAGTTCGCAAACATCGCATGCACGGAATTCAATATTTTTGATTTCCCTTTTAGAAGCATTTTCGCGGGCAATATCGAGCATCTCATTTGCAAGATCAGTAACAATAACTTTTCCATCTGTTAGCCTACTAGCAATGCTTAATCCGGGTTCGCCTGTTCCTGATGCGATATCTAAAATTATCTGTGCCCCGTTTGGTTTTAACAAACTAATAATTCCATCAGCAGCTGGTTTCATGTGGTCATGAAGTTCCAAATCCCACTTTTTCCATCCAGACGAAAATTTATTCCAAGATGCTTTTTGGGTTTCTCTGATTTCCTTAAATTGTTGTTCCATGATTTTAGTAGCTAAATGAAATTCATGACATATATCCCGATACGAATTAAATTATTTCTTACTCATTAATCCGTTGTCAATTATCTCTTTAAAAATCGCTTTCATTTTTTTAGGATCGCCTCCAAGTTTAACTTTTACAATCTTTCCTTCCTTATCTAAAAATATATTTGTTGGATACCCATAACTAAGATGAAAGCTATCATGAATTAAGTCTCTTGAATTTTCAAATATTACATACTTTATCTCGTGCCTTTTTCTAAAATTAAAAATTGCCTCCTTATTGTCTGTTGAAAATGATAAGAGCAAAAAATCTTGTCCCTTGTACTCTTCTGTTAATTGGTTTAGCAATGGCATTTCCTCAACACACGGGGCACAACCTATAAACCAAAAGTTCAACATAATAACTTTTCCCTTTAACTCGCTCAGTTTGTATTGCTCCCCGTCAATGGAAATCAAGTTAAAATCCGGAAACTGCAGTCCTACAAGACAATTGCCTGCTTCACTAAATAGTTTACTCAGGCTATCGCGCCTGCTAGCCAAATTCTTTTGAAAAACCGCCTTACATTTTTCAGCTTCTACCTCATACGACTGAGTCTGTGCGAAACTTAATAAAGTTATAAGTGCCAAAATAGTTGTTAGAAGAGTGTGTCTCATTTCCTAAAAAATAAATTGTACCAAACATTGCCTTCAAAATTTTATTTTTCCTTCTTATTGTCTTGTCCGTATTGAACAGGATAACCGCGTTGTGTCCAGACAAGAATACCTTCGTCAAGGATTGCTGTATTTTTAAAACCAAAGCGTTTCAATGTGTTCACAACACGTTGCGATGCTGCGTGAGGGCAAGCGCAATAGGCAACAATCCATGTGCTGTCGTTGGGGATGTTCTTTATAAAAGTATCTGGTTCTTCATAATAAGGCACAGAAATAGCCCCCGGAATATGGGCCTGATGCCAAGCCGCTTTTGAGCGTGCGTCCAGCATAACTATACGCGAACTGTCTTGTAATGCTTTAAGAAGTTGTTCCGATGACACATATAGTTCTTCACGTAATGTAAACTTTGGTGCATTGCTATGTGGGTTCAATACATAATCTTCTGGAAGCGGTTCAGTTATGGTAACCGCCTCGGGAGCATCCCACCCTGAAGCCCGACTTCTTATAAAGACAGTAAGGGCGTCCATTTCAACATTGCTGAGACTGTCTTTGAATGATGGCATTGGTGTGTTATCTCGCCCTTCTGAAATTGCATATCGTAAAAATGCATCGCTTGCTGTGGCTAACAGCATAGAATTTCCTAATGCTGGTGCGCGAACTCCTTCCCCATTTATACCATGGCAGGTTGCACAGTTTTTAGCATAAAGTGTCCTGCCAAGTGCCACATTTCCAGTTATTGATTCGGTTGAAATTTCGACAGGCTTTTCTACTCCACTTAACTCATAAAGCCAGTGTAACAATAGATCTATGTCAATTTCTTCCAATGGCCCGCCCTGATTTTTAGCATAGGCAGCCATAGCAGTGCCTTGTCGTCCATAAAAAACTGCATGCCTCAGGTAATTGGAGGAATGAGTTGTGGCCATCAACGAATGAGATCGTAGCGAGGGAGCAAAATCAGCGGCATGACCTTCGCGGTTATTGCCATGGCACAAAGCACAATACTTTGTATACAAGCCTGACGCATATTTTAGCGAAACACTATCAAGTTTCGAATCTTTTTTGAAATTGTAAATTTTTGCTAAGTCTCCTTGCTCTTTAGATTCTTCTATAAATTCAAGCTGTACTCCTCGGGCATGTTCCATTAATACAATCAAACGTTCTGGCGATGTTTCAGTGAGCAGCGCTTCGGCTGGCAGCTTTTCTTTCAAAAACTCATGCGTTTCTTTAAGATTTTTTACTTCAAAACGTAAAGCAAATACACCCTGACCGTGTGTTTCCAAAAAGTTAGCGAGTTTATCATTAGCAGATTGGGGAGCTATTAAATGTAACTCCTGATTGTGTGCAATTTTAAAGCGGGCTAAAGTTTGAGAGTCATTTACTTCCAATTCAGTTAATCCCATTTTTTTAAATTCTTTACGGGCAGTGTTAAGGTTATTAACGGCAACACGCAAAGCCGCTATGCCTACAACACCGTTAGGATGGTTATGAAACTTGCGCCCCGAGGTATGAAGAGACCTCCATTCAGCTTGCATTTCTTGATAAGGAAACCCAATGTATTCTACAAAGTTTGGAAGATATGCCGGTGGTTTATTGCTATTAAAATCAGCACTTCGCCACTCAGGGCCGCCATCATCCCAATCCCATCCCTTTGGTAGTTCTACTGTAGTGCGACCTATTTGGAGTGAGTCCATTTTAAATTCTTTTGAACTAAGCCAATTACGGGTTGCGCTAGCTGAAGAGGTAGATAGTGAATACAGTCTTACACCCTCATGATGTTCCAAAAATGATTTAATAAACGAATGCTTTAAAACCAACGCTGTATCATTAAGCGCAACAAGTTGAAAGGATGATAGGTCTGGAAAATAGGCAGAAGCACTACGTGTGCTATCATAGATTCCTTTCTCAAATTCTTCAGGTAGCGGCATCTCAAATCCAAGAACTTCAGCGTAATAATTTCTTGAGCTGTCTAAGTCATGTACAAGTATTGTCGCATTGCTAATACCAAATCCCAATCCAAGCAGCGAGCCGTCATTAGGTTCTTTATCCTGTTTGGTACAGGATGAAATTACTGCAAAGAGGATAAAAAATGCAATACGTGAGGTAAGAGTAGCTTTCAATTTTTCATTATTTAGTCGTCTTTTCTTATGGTATCTCAATTTCCAGTAGAGTCTCCGAAGAGCCGATACAGGTATATATTTGTTTACTGTCGATCCATCCAATTAACTCTCACGTAACGCCAACAATAGAGAAAGAATATTCTTCAGCAACTAAAATTAACTGCTGTTATGAGTGATATTACTATTTGTTTGCTTCTGTATATTCTTCTTCCGATACGGGTTGCAGCCAGGTCACTTGTACATCCTCTTTAAAATTAGTGATTGCTATATGCACCATTTTGCTATTTACAGATGTGCGTTAATTTCTGTTCTATTTCAAATGTTGAGTTAAAAAGGCTATAACCTTGTTTCTGATTTCATCTACATCATACATGGCACCAAAGTGCGGGGCATCTTTAACAATAGTTAATTCATTTTTTACGCCATAATAGTTAAGCCATGCACTGAACAATTTTGATTGTTTATTCGATACCATCGTATCTTTTTCACCATGAAAAATCAGAAAGGGCGGGTCATTTTTATCAAGGTATGTAATTGGGCTTGCTGCCTTTGCTAAATCGGGTCGTTCTAATGGAGTTGCCCCAATCAATAACGCTTCGGGAGATTTTTCGTCTTCATTTCCTGGCAGTAAAACCAAATCTACAGGGCCATAAAAATCAACGACTGCTTTATATTGGAAAGGGCGATAGGTGTTAGAAAAATAAAAATTACTCACTTCATTATTTTGTGAGGTACCCATTAAAGCAGCTAAGTGTCCGCCTGCCGAAAATCCCATCAGCGCAATTCTATTTTTATCTAGACCATATTTATCGGCATTGTCGTATAGAAATGAAACAGCTTTATTACAGTCTTGAATGATTGAAGGAAACACCGCTTGCATTGCAAAACGATAGTCAATGGAAGCTACTGCAATTCCTTGATTGAGCATTGCCGCAATGGTGTTGGGCATATAGCCCATGTCGGCATATTTATCGTTGCCTATCCATCCACCACCATGGATAAATACAACAAAAGGTAATTTCCCTTTGGAATCAGCAGGAAGATAAATATCCAATAAATGTTTTTCGAGCGTATCATTGTTATAAGGAATATTGCCATGGATAATTGTTCCTTTTGGCAAACGAGCCTGCACCTGACTACCTGAAGGCGGTTGAGCAATAGTAAAAGAACAGATTACCATCGCTATAACTAATGTTAGAAATCCTCTCATGTTTTTTAGGTTTTAATTTTAATATCTTTATGGTGTTACTATGAAATAGCGACCAACATTTAGCTATTGGTCAGCGGCTAACGTTAACTCGGAATTTACTGTTATTGATATCTTACTGGCAGCATGTTTAATTTTAGTAATGACAATAATAAAATCATTAAGACGGTTCCTATTGTTGCAATTATGTTTACAAATTTTTGTGCCTTGCTATTATTTTGAAATATCCTTTCAATTGCTTTAAAAATCATCAATCCAATTATTCCGCCTAATGTATTCGTAATTATATCAGTAATATCAAAAGCTCCAACTCTAAAAATAAATTGAAAGCCTTCAATCATTAAGCTAATTAAGAAAAATAAGAAAACGTTTTTCCAAAAATTCCATTTCTCAAATAAAATTCCTGCATACATACCAAGCGGTACAAAAATCACTGCATTCAAAATAATTTCACCAAAATCAATTTTACCATTTAAAATTAAAGGTTCACTAAACGGAATTAGGTTTATACTCCTGCTTTCCATATAAGAAAATCGTACCCCTAATTTAAATATTAAAATCCACCATAAGGCAATCAAATAAATTACAAATAATACTTTAGTTAGCATGTTTGTCATTACATCAATTTCTTTTATGCGCAACAAACGACTAGTACTTGTTTGAGGAGTGTTGGTCAGAGACCAACACTAACAAAGGTAACAAAAGGCAAACCATGCTATAATTTGTCTTTGCCATCTTTTAATGTTTTAGGGTTTACTATATTGTTGTAGGCCGATAGAAGAGCTTCTGCCATTATTTCTTTTGGGACTTTGTCAAGTAAAAAAGTAGTAGCTCCCTTTTCTCCCCATTTGTTTGGAACAGGATAAATGCCTGTATTTATTTTACAAAAAATATGTTGCTCCTCAGTCGTCAAAAAAATGTTAGCCGAATTGTCTTTCTCAAGGTATGTAGCAAACATTCTTTTATTGGTTATTTTAAAACCAATCCTCTCAAAGTGTGGGCGCGACTCTACCCACAGAAACGAAAGCGCCAAATCAATAAACTCATCTTTTGTCATGATTATTGTCTATAAACTTGCCACCAGCGTAAATATAACAGCATTGCCAATATCACCAATAATCTACCCTACTCCAACTTCACACCTAAATTCTTACCCAACAATTTAAACTGTTCCTCCCACTCTGCATCCAGCTCTTTAGCCTTTGCACTTTTTCGTTCATGAATGACTACTGCTTGTTGTTGGCGAGCTTACATTATATGCCTTCGCGCAACAGCAACAAAAGGCGAAAGCATTTGTATGAGGAATGTTGGTCAGCGACCAACATTAACTAAGGTCAGCGACCAACATTAACAAAGGGGCGGTTCGCACCTTTATGCTCCAATCTTATTTAAAAACTCAATTATCTTGTCCGCGTATTCGTGTCTTGTCGCTGTCGGCACAAAAAATCATTGTCAGTGTTTTCTGCTTTAGCTTGTAAATTGTCTTAGCGTTAGGTGGTAATAAAACTGTTTCTCCCTTATTAAGTTTAATTCTCTCCACCACTTTTTGTGGATTATGGTAAAAGCCTTCGGCAATTGAAAAGTCAACCTTCTCCTTTCTTAATAAACTTATATATGTCCCCATTGACATGGAATACAGTCCAACTTTGTCGTTTGGATATTTCTCCTGTGTGGACTTAATTACCGAATCCAAGTCCAACGCAAACTCTGGATAAAAAAGAAAGTCCTTATTTAGATTGAAATCTGAACTCTTTCCGAAACCTCTATAGTCAAATGCTATAACTCTCAATCCTTCACTTACAAATGCTTTCGCTTGCCAAATTAAGTAACTCATATTTCCAGCATCTGTCCCAACTAAAATTATTGTCCTGTTAGACTTTACTGAGTCGGGCAACATATACTCCCAAACATTGATTGTATAATTGTCGGTTGTTTTGACTTGGTATTCAGAATAGTTTAATCCTCTCATGTCCGGAGTCCATTTATACTCTCTCTCCGGCTTAATTGCTTGTGCAACCGTTGTTAGTCCAAGTAGAATAAATAAAAGAGTCCGTTTCATATTTACTTGATTAGTTAATCCAATTTGTCAAAAAGGTATGACCGCTAACGTTTAGCTAAATGCAGTTGCGGGTTTTTGAAAAGCGTAACTTTTCCACGTTGGTGTGATGAATTAGTCGATTGAACTTAAATGGCAACACGAATCCCGCAATTGCATTTAGCTTTTGTTGTGTGTAGTGCCGCCTTCTCTGCTCTCATTTATTAAGCAGTTGTCCTTCTTCTAGTAGTTGAAGTCTTACGTTTACCAGACTCTTTTTTTGTCAAAAGTTTTTTAAGTCTTTTAGCTTTATCCTCCTTTATGAAGTTACTCAAAGCCTCTTGCTCTTTTTTTGTCAAGGGTCTACTGTTAACTATAAAGTCAACTCCTTCTGGCTCTTTAACTAGTCCCATAGTTTTATTCTTTAAAATATTTGTCAACTCATTTTTGTTGACAATTGAATTTGTCAATGTATCAATCTCAAAACCAAGAAGTACTTTCCGCTGTTTTTTCACCCTCCAATTTACAAAATTTTCGTCTCTTTTTTGAATGTGATTTTTTGTCCAGCGGCATTACACACAACATCAATATATCAGCATTGCTTATATAATCAATATCTACTCCAACTTCACGCCCAAATTCTTACCTAACAATTTAAACTGCTCCTTTCACTCCGCATCCAACTCTTTAGCCTTTGCACTTTTTAGTTCATGAATAACTACTGCTTGTTGTTGGTGAGCTTACATTATATGCCTCGCGCAACAGCAACAATGGCGAAAGCATTTGTATGAGGAATGTTGGTCAGCGACCAACATTAACTAAGGGCGAACATTAACTAGGTAAGATTAACTGCACTCATTTTTCGGTAATAACTCTCAATCCAACACTAATTCCCACACTTGCCCGTTGTTAGCTGCTGCCAAAATTTTATTGTCAAAGTATATTAGATCGAATATAAGATCTGTCGTTTCAATTTTCGTCCAACGCTTTTTACTGTTTAAGAAAAATGACTCGGATGTTATTAGGTCAGCTATTACACCTGAGAATACTATTGTCTCATTGTTGAATGAGAGTCTATCAACGATTGCGTTGCTCTTAATTGTGTTACCAACATTTTCATACTTGCCGTCAATGAATTTTGTAATGAATAAATTAGAATCGTCAATATTCCCCCAACTATAAATTGATTCGAATTTGTCAATATTTAAGAAGCCACCATAATATTCAGTAGGAATCAAATTTGAGCCGTCAAAAATTTTAAGAGGATGTCCGGCTATAAATAGTCTGTCATTAATTAAATTCATAGTGCCACTTTGAACACCTTCATCAATTGGTGTGAAGGTATTTTCTCCATCGTATGATATTATAGTGAATTCATTTCCGTTCAAATTAATTGGGGTACCTGTTATAATTAATAAGTTCTGATAAACCTCAAGTCCACAAAAGTCAGCGTCTAAAATTGTCTCCACGGAACTACCTTTTGCTCTTTTGAGTGTAGTGTAATTGCTGTAGTAAACCATATCCTTGTACACGTTAAAATTGACAATAACGGTTTCGTCTACTTTAGCAATTGTTTCCCATTTAGCATTAATGAATTTGGCGAATATTCTTTGGCTCCCGTCCCAACCCATTGCGTATAAAAGTCCATCACTTCCAATTCTAAAATCATAAATTGTAAATGAGCCTTGTGGGGATTTTGAGCTCGTAACCCATGAATACTTTTCAGTCACCTGGATTGATTCATCGTCACTGCATGATATGAAGAATACTAATCCAATTAGAGATAAAAAATATGAAGTGTATCTTACTGCATTCATTGCCTGTCGTTTTTAAATTATGCATTCCATATATCAGCATTGCTTATATAACCAATATCTACTCCAACTTCACGCCCAAATTCTTACCTAACAATTTAAACTGCTCCTCCCACTCTGCATCCAACTCTTTAGGGGTTTCATCCTTACGCTGCTGCGAGAATTCGAAATAGAAATTCTGGCTCTTATGAAAGTTGGGTTCGAGTTTAAACTTATGAAGTAACGGAAACATTCTGTTCAACCGCTGAATTCGTTTTAGATTTTCGCGTTCGCTGCTAATACGCTTCAACTCTTTGAAAATACTTTCTCCGGCCAACTGCGAAACTTTGCTTGGGTCTTCAATCTTAAAATTCCATTTTGCCAACTCCCCTACTATGCGCTCCATCTCCTTGATATTAATCTTATCGGATTGAAAAATCTCAATCAAGTCGGCATTCAACACATATTCAAAAGTAGTTTTGTAAATAATCGGTATAGGAATATTGTTATTCGCCAACGCATTGATTAGTGGATAATCGCGGTCATAACTTTTGCGGAAGGATTGCACTAACTCGCCCATACTTTCAAGCGAAATCATATCTAAGATTTTTCGCTTCTCATCCTGAAACAATTCCCAGATGGTATATTTGTCGGGGCCAAAGTAAACCTGCATCAAGCCAATCACATCGCCCAAGCGTCCTTCTTCAAACGACTTCACCATGCGAAATTGCATGCTGGCAAAACGATCGGGTTCCATATCCAAAGAAATATTTCCAATGATATTATGCTTACCCAAATAGATAACCGCAAAAGCAAATTTCTTTTCGGATCGGGTAACTATCGATTTTACTTTGGTTATACCCAACGCCAATTTTTGTTCACCAGCTTCCTTCTTAATGAAAAAATCGTTACTCGTTGTGTAGTTAAAAATATTAAGGGTCTCCGTTTCTTCTTCAAAGATGGACGAAACCGCATAGTGCATGCCCACCCTTTGTAAGTTGGTGCGCGAGGGCAACACCACATTTTTATAAACGTTGGCTCCGTTTTGATAGGTGGCCACATTGCTTGGTGCAGCTTCCAAACGTTTCATAAACTCTTCTTCCAAATCAACCAACCCAATCTGGTTAGCTAATTGAATTACGCGACAGGCATACTGCATCACCTGAATAGTTTCGATGCCTGAAATCTCATCGAAGAACCAACCACAACTGGTGTACATCAACATAGCATGGCGTTGCATTTCCATAATGCGCAAAATCCGGTTAGCTGATGCATCGGCCAAGGCGTGATCTTTAAGAAACCGTTTTACATTTTCATCACTGCGCTTCAACACAATGTTTATATATTCATTGCGGGCTTTCCACGAATCTTTAACAACCTTAGCCGCCTCGCGTTCAAAAATAACTTCAACGCTATCGCGCAACCAATCGAGCGCATCGCGCAAAGGGCCGCGCCACAACTGATGCCAACCGGGTTTACCAGAATTACATCCGCAGTTGCTCCGCCACCGCTCCACCCCATGTACGCAACTCCACGAACTATTTTCAATTATCTGCGCTTCTTCTTCGGCCGGACACAACTCAATAAACTGTGCATAGTTGGTGAGTGTAGCTTCCGTGTCGTTCTTAATAAAATCCAAGCAAAACGCCAATGCCATTTCACCATGTTTGTGATGGTGGCCATAGGTTTCGCCATCAGTAGCCACATGCACTAACTGCGATCCGGCATCGTCATTATTAAAGGTACTCAACAAGCGATCGGCAAAGCGTTTGCCATCATTCAATAAACCATTGAAGGCAATGCCTTGCGAGATGTCGCCTTCATAAAAGAAAACAATAATTGATTTACCACTGGGCAGGTTGCACCGATAGGCTTTGGTTGTATTGACAGTTCTGTCATTTACTGGATTCCATTCGGCATCACCAATTTTGCGAACAGCCTTGGCCTGGCGTGGTGCCAGAATAGTAAACTTAATATCATTCTCTGCTAACACTTCAAGTGTTTCTGTATCCACAGCTGTTTCGGCAAGCCACATGCCTTCAGGCTTGCGCCTAAACCGATATTCAAAATCACGAATTCCCCAAAGCACCTGAGTTTCCTTATCGCGCTTATTGGCTAACGGCATAATGATGTGATTGTAAACTTGCGCCACTGCCGACCCATGGCCACCAAAGTTTTTCTCACTCAGTTTGTCTGCTTCTAAAATAGCTTCGTAGGTATCGGGTGCATAAACTTCCATCCACGAAAGTAGCGTAGCCCCAAAGTTGAAACTGATACGCGCGTAGTTGTTAACAATATTTTTTATAATCCGTTCCTCATCCAAAATACGCGAGGTAGCATTAGGCTCATAACACTCTGCGTTGATGCGCTCGTTCCAATCGTGATAAGGATGTGCCGAATCCTGAACTTCAATTACTTCAAGCCACGCATTTTCGCGCGGAGGTTGATAAAAGTGACCGTGAATACAAACGTATTTGTTAGAACTGGAAGACATGGGGAATTACGAATTTGGAATTACGATTTACGAATTTAGATTTACTACTTACGGATTGCTCATTACCTCTTACTTAATACCCATTACTATTTAATAAAGACTCAATACTATTTACTCTAAATCAAACTCAGCCTTTTCTTCCTGAAGTTTTAAAATAGAAATTCCCAATGGAGGTAATGTTATGGACACGGAATAATCTTTGTTATGATATTTTACTGGAGTTGTATTCAGAACTCCTTGATTCAACACGCCACTTCCACCATACTTTAACTCATCAGAGTTGAATACTTCTTTCCATGTTCCGCGAAAAGGAACGCCAATGCGGTAAAGATTTCTTGCTTCGGGAGTAAAATTGCAAATCACAATCAGCGAGTCTTCTTTAACTTCACTCTTTCGCATATAAACAATCACACTGTTTTCACGATCGGAATAATCAATCCATTCAAAGCCGCGATCATCAAACGAATATTGATAGAGCGCTAATTCAGTCTTATAAAATGAATTCAAATCTTTTATCAATGTATGAACTCCACGATGGCCTCCATGATCAAGTAAATGCCAATCTAAACTTCGATCATGATTCCACTCACCGGTTTGTCCAAACTCACCACCCATAAACAAAAGCTTAGTGCCCGGGTGTGTAAACATATAGCTAAACATCAACCTCAGGTTTGCAAACTTGCGCCACTCATCGCCTGGCATGCGGCCCATAAGCGAACCTTTTCCATGCACTACTTCGTCATGCGAAAGTGGTAACATAAAGTTTTCTGTAAAGGCATACACCGTGCTAAAGGTGATTTCATTCTGATGATATTTTCTATGAATAGGATCGGATTGAAAGTAATGCAGGGTGTCATGCATCCAGCCCATCATCCACTTTTGTCCAAATCCAAGACCACCTAAATAAGTAGGTTTAGAAACACCCGGCCACGCAGTCGATTCTTCCGCAATAGTTGCCACATCCGGAAAATTGCCATAAACAACTTCGTTAAATTCTTTTAGGAATGTAATGGCTTCAAGATTTTCATTGCCGCCATATTCATTTGGTATCCATTCGCCTTCCTTGCGGGAATAATCTAAGTAAAGCATAGAAGCAACAGCATCTACACGCAATCCATCAGCATGAAATAGTTCTAACCAAAATAATGCATTGCTTATAAGGAAAGATCGAACTTCAGGGCGACCATAATTATAAATGTAACTACTCCAATCGGGATGAAATCCTTTTCGCGGATCGGCATGTTCAAACAAATGAGTTCCATCAAACTTATAAAGTCCGTGTGCATCGCCCGGAAAATGGGAAGGAACCCAATCTAAGATAACACCAATCTCAGCTTCATGAAAAGCATCTACCAATTCCATAAACTCTTGTGGTGATCCGAACCGACTGGTTGGTGCAAAATATCCAGTAAGCTGATACCCCCACGAGCCAAAGAATGGATGCTCCATTACTGGAAGAAATTCTACGTGGGTGAATCCACTTTCCTTTACATAGTTGACTAACTCAATAGCTTGTTCTTTATAACTCAACGAACGATTTCCATCTTCGGGTTTCCGTTTCCAACTTCCGGCATGTACTTCATACACGGAATATGGTTTTGGTTTTTTCTCATTCTTTTTCCGTTCATTTAGCCAATGACTATCGCGCCAAGTGTAGTCATGATCCCAAACAATTGAAGCTGTCTTAGGCGCTACCTCCGCATAAAAGGCAAACGGATCTGCCTTCTCTAAAATCTCACCGGTGTTGGAGTGTATGGAATATTTATAGGTCTCTCCCTTTCCAATACCCGGAAAAAATCCTTCCCAAATTCCTGACTCATCCCAGCGAGGCGAGAGCTTATGGTCATTGGCATTCCAGCTATTGAAATTTCCAATTACAGAAACACCGCGCGCATTGGGTGCCCAAACCGCGAAGTAAGTACCTGATTGTTTTTTGAAAGTAGCCAGATGGGCGCCCAACTTTTCATATAGTTTAAAGTGCTTCCCACTTTTAAACAAATGAATGTCGAAGTCGGTGAGCAGACTAAAACTGTCTTGCTCTGTAGATTCATTTTTTGAACTCTTTTTCTTTGCCATGGTAGTTAGCTTTTCTTTTTCAGTGCTTCTTTCGCTTCAAAATATCTATTCATGTGGTAATGAATTCCACGCAAGGGAATGTTTACCCAATCCGGTCTGCTGTTTAATTCATACCCCAATTCATAAATCGCTTTTTCCAGTAAATAGGTTCGGATTAAAATTTCATCCTGATCGGTGAGTTTACTGTCGAGACCTGAACGCTCTAAGTAAGCACCCAAATAAAATCTACTCACATAATGTTGCCATTGCTCGGCCCATTGAATCAGAAACTCAAGATCTTTTTCGCGGTAGTTTTCGTTCAACAAAATCTTTCCGAATGCAGCATAGTGAAACGAGCGCATCATGCCGGCCACATCTTTCATTGGGTTTTTCTTCAGTCGTCTTTCGCTAAAACTAAAACCCGGCTCACCTTCAAAATCTATAATAATAAAATCCTTTCCGGTGAATAGCACCTGCCCCAAATGAAAGTCGCCATGAATACGGGTTTTGATTGCATTCATTTTTACTTTATAAATCTCACTAAAGCACTCCATCACATCATCTTCCATGGCCAATACTTTCCTGGCAAGCTCTTTGGTTTCATCATTGAGTTTATCTAATGATTGCTCCAATAGTTTAAAACGATCGCGGGTAAGCTTGCGAAGTGCCGAGTAAAGTGAGCGTTGATAGTTAGCATTAAAATAATCAGGCGCAAAAGCAGGATTCGTTGTATCCGATGCCAGAGCAAGATGCATTTCGGCTGTGCGCTGCCCTAACCGAACCACGCGTTCATAAAATCCACGACCAATAAATTCCTGAATCAACTCAGGAGCATCTTCAAATTTTATGGCTGCTTTATTTACTAACGCAGGTAGCTTCTCCTTCTTCGCTTTGGCCATCACACGCTCATAGAAACGACCAACTGAATCAATCGTCATTACCCACGAGTCGCCTTGGTTCTCCACCTTTTCCTGAAGCAAACCAAGCACCGTTGTGTTTCCTTCGTTATCGCGATACTCAACACTACCTGCATATTTAGGAGCATTTCTAAATGAAGTATTCTCTGAAAGAAACCGAATAATTTCAAGATCAGGATTTATCTCCTGCTCAATCTTTCTATAAAATTTAAAGAAGTATTGATCATTATAGATAATAGCCGTGTTGCTTTGATCTGCCTTTAATATTTTTGAGTCAATTGTTTGCGCATTCAACTTGGTGAATACGCTACTGTTAAATTCAAGTGTTCCCCCATCGTCTTTTACCCGCACTTTTCTATCCATGCTGGCAAACATAAAGTCGCGGAAACCTTTGTGATAACTACTATCCAAAATAAATCCAACCTTGCCTTGAATATCGGCCCGGCAAACAACACTTTGTGCCGTGTATTCCACTTTATCAAAAATGCTATCAGAAGGAATAAAGCACATGGGTAGAAAATACAATTCGGGAAGGCGCTGCACGTAGTGAACTTCAATAATAGTCAGGTAGTGCATCTCACCATCCGCCTTGAGCGGAATTACTTTATTGATGGTCATTTTACTAATGGCGCGCGCTTTACCACCAAACCAGCGGCACTTCTTCATGAACGGTTGAAGAATTTTTCGTTCTAAGATTCTTACATCGTTATAATTAGAGAATGATCGCTCCCACGAAAGATCAGACTTAAATAAAAATAGCTCATTGGCATCGCCACCTTTTTGCTTCTTTTCGGTAGCATCGGCCTGAAACCAGAAATACCCATAAGGGCCAATCGTAATTGAATACTCACCCTCACCCACATTCATAAACCGGTTCTGACTAAACACTTCTGTAATATCACAATCTTTAAATTGTTTTAAATCGAGTGTAGTGGCTTGTGAAAATTGAGAAAGATTTGCTACTACAATAATGTTTTGCTTCTCGTAGCTGCGAACGAAACATAAAATTTTTGAATTTGTACTTTCAATAAATTTAATATCTCCACGACCAAAGAGATTTAATCGTTTGCGCATGGCGAGCACATTTTTAATCCACCACATCAGCGAAGATGGATTTTCTTCTTGCGTGGCAACATTAATAGACTCGTGTCGATAAATCGGATCGCTTACAACGGGCAGATAAAGTTTCTGTGGATTAGCCGTTGAGAAACCAGCATTTAAATTCATATCCCATTGCATGGGTGTACGCACACCAAATCGATCGCCCAAATAAATATTGTCACCCATTCCAATTTCATCACCATAATAAAGTACAGGTGTGCCTGGCAGCGAGAATAGTATGGTATAGAGTAATTCAATTTTTCTTCTATCGTTACTCAACAACGGTGCTAACCGTCTTCGTATTCCTATATTGTGTTTTGTGTTGGGTTCACTTGCGTAGGCTTTAAAGAGATAGTCTTTCTCTTCCTCTGTTACCATTTCAAGGGCAATCTCATCATGATTACGTAAGAACAAAGCCCATTGACTATTAGGAGGCGTTGACGGTGTTTGCTCAAGAATATCTATTATCGGATATGAGTCTTCCGTTCTTAACCCAAGATACAAACGTGGCATCAACGGGTAATGAAAATTCATGTGACACTCTTTGCCTTCACCAAAATATTCAGCCGCGTCCTCCGGCCATAGGTTAGCTTCCGCGATTAAAATCCGATCTTTATAATGTTTGTCGATGTGGCTGCGAAGTCGTTTTAAGAATGCATGCGTCTGTGGAAGATTTTCGCAACTCGTACCTTCCTCTTCAAACAAGAAAGTAACCGATGAAAGTCTAAATCCATCTACTCCCATCTTCATCCAAAAGTCAACAACCTTAATCATTTCAAGTTGTACTTCTGAGTTCTCGAAATTCAACTCAGGTTGATGACGATAGAAGCGATGCCAGAAATATGCTTTCGCTTCATTATCCCAGGCCCAATTCGATTGTTCTTCATCACTGAACATAACCCTTGCCTCTTTGTACTTGTCGGCAGTTTCACTCCACACATAATAATCTTTGTATCGTGAACCAGGCCTCGCCTTGCGTGATTTTTGAAACCAAGGATGTTGATCGGACGTGTGATTTAATACAAGCTCAGTAATTACTTTTATCCCTCTTTGATGCGCCTCCTTTAAAAACAATCTAAAATCGGCAAGTGTTCCATAGTCTTCATGAATGTCGCAATACTCAGAAATGTCATACCCATCATCTTTTAACGGAGAAGGGAAAAACGGCAGCAACCAGATTGTATTTATGCCAAGGTCTTCTAAATAATCAAGTTTTTGAATCAAGCCCTGAAAATCACCGATGCCATCACCATTGCTATCATAAAAAGAACGCACACTTAACTCGTAAATGATTGCATCTTTAAACCAAAGTGGATCGGTATGTTTAGTTGAAGCCATGATTACATATTTGATTCGTGAATTTGCAACTTAAATAAATGGAAAGGCATTTTGTTTGGATTGAGATCAACAAAATTCCACTCTTGGGTCCAGGTGTACTGTTCATCGGTAATCAAATCATGTAGTTTAACATTAATCTTATCCGTTAATTTCAATCGTTCTTTGGGCAATTGTATGTATCCATTTTGCCCATTGTTGGGATCAAGGTTTACCACAACCAAAATAATATTTGAAAGATCGTCTGTTGCTTTTATGTAAGCTACTATTTGATTATTTTCAATTGCACAGAACTGCGTGTTCCAGGTAGATTGAAGTGCAGGGTTTTCTCTTCTTATTTTGTTTAGGTAACTCATTATGTCCGTCATGCGGTTGGTTCGTTTCCAATCGTAATGGCGTACTTCATACTTCTCAGAATTAAAATATTCTTCTCTTCCTTCTATCGGAGTATTCTCATAGAATTCATAAGATGGTCCGTACACACCATAGTTTGAAGAGAGTGTGGCGGCCAGTGCATAGCGAAGGATAAAACTATTCTCACCCTGATTTTGCAAATGAAAGGGTAAGATATCAGGTGTATTCGGCCAGAAGTTTGGCCGGAAGAAATTTCGTGAAGGTCCGTAAACCAAATCATTTACATACTGAACCAACTCTTGTTTGGAAACCCGCCACGTGAAGTATGTATACGATTGAGTAAATCCAACCTTGCCCAACGAGTCCATGATTTTAGGTCTTGTAAAGGCTTCAGCTAAAAATATGGTATCTGGATATTCTTTTTGCACTTCAGCAATTACCCATTGCCAAAATGGAATGGGCTTAGTGTGTGGATTGTCAATTCTGAAAATAGAAATTCCTTGCTCAATCCAAAAAATGAAAACAGATTTCAATTCCTCCCACAACGCTTTCCAATTATCCGTTTCAAAATTGAATGGATAAATGTCCTGATATTTCTTTGGCGGATTTTCGGCATATTGAATAGAACCATCGGGGCGCTGCTTAAACCATTCGGGATGTTCGGTTACATACGGATGATCAGGTGCGCATTGAAAGGCAATATCCATGGCCAGATCAATCCCTAACTTCTTTGCTTCGCCAACTAATTTTTTAAAATCGTCTAACGTGCCGAGTGCCGGAAGAATTGACTTATGCCCACCCTCCTCGCTTCCAATTGCCCAGGGCGAGCCGGGTTCACCTTTCACTGAGCTAACATTATTATTTTTTCCTTTACGATTTACTTTTCCTATTGGATGTATGGGCGGAAAGTACAACACATCAAAACCCATGGCTGCAATGCGCGGCAACAATCTTATGCAATCCTGAAACGTTCCATGCTTCCCTGATTCTAATGAAGCCGAGCGTGGAAAAAATTCATACCAAGCCGAAAAGTTTGCCTTCGCATACTCCACCTGAATTTTAATTTCTGAATCTAATTTAGTTTCGTTTGCTCGCAACGGATTGGCGTGAACGATCTCAGCAAACTCAGGACTTAAAACAAAATCAATAGCAGATTGATAGCGGGCTTTATCCTCTAGTTTCTTTATAGGAGGCAGTAATGTTGAATTCGTTTTTGATAATTCAGTAAGCAACAAAGCGCCCTCCATCAACTCCACCTTCACATCCACTTTGGCTGCAGCTTTCTTTTTAAAACCATCATACCAGGTATCGAAGTGATCTACCCAGGCTTCAATGGTAAACACATAGATACCAGTTTCAGTTACTACAAATGAAGCACTCCAGCGATCGTTAAACGTTGGATTTAACTCTACACGCACCCAGGTTTTAGCGCCATGCTTTTTATACAAAACCTCCGCCCGTATATGGTCATGGCCATCGCCAAAGATAGTAGCCGAAACATCTACCCGTTCGCCCACCGTGCGTTTAGCCATATACAACCCATTCTCTACAAGCGGTTGTACATCTTCAATTATAACTCTCAACTTACCGTTTTCCATCTACCAAAAATTACATCGTTACTTAACTATTACTGAAGCATAAGCGGGTATTACAATCACATGATCTTTTATCTCTGCTTCGCCTTCCGAAATAAAATCAACTTTACTGAAATCACTTAACTCATTTTCTAATCGCACCGTAATTTCTACATCCGATACATTGTGTATTATTAGACTTTGCGCATCTCCTTTTCGTCTGATAAAACTAACCAGTTCCTGAACGCTTAACGGTGAGCTTTCTATGCTTCCGTAGGTTAACACTTCACTTGAGTTTCTATAATGGATGAAACGTTTATAAAAATTATACAACGATTTAGGATCGTCCTTTTGTTTAGATAATGGTATAACAGCTTGATCTGTGCTGTAGGTGGGTTTCTCCCAACGTGTCTGCATTTTTTCATTCGCTCCTTCGGCCCATACAAAAGGTTCGCGAATGAATTCATCCGGCTTCCGTCCTTTCATTCCAATTTCTTCACCATAATAAATGTAAGGTGTACCTGGCAGGGTGAGTAAAATTCCGGCTGCAACACGGGCTTTATTTGTATCATCACCGAGTTCACTTAGAATTCGATTCTGATCATGGTTCTTTAAGAATGTTGCATCGATGAATTCGTTCGTACTTGAATTATAAAAATCAGTTATCTGTTTGTACTTGCTGATAAGGCCAATGGTATCTTTACCTGCATTGACAACTGAAGTGATTGAATAACCCATGTCGAAATTAAAAAGAGCCGGTAATCCTTTCAGGTATGGGGCAACATCTTTTGCGTTGCTCCATACTTCGCCTACCAAATAAACTTCAGGTTTAATTTTTTGCATCTCCTCACGAAACCAAACCCAAAAAGCATGATTGTCTTCAGCACGATCAGTTGGATAAATGTGTTTGGCCGCATCTAATCTAAATCCATCCACATTCATATCGGTCAACCAATATTTTCCAATGTCAACAAACTCTGCTTTTACTTTTTCATTATCAAAATTTAAATCGGGCATACCACCCCAAAAGAAACCATAGTAGTGCTCGGCCAATGTATCGCCTTTAACCGAATGCCATTGGGTAATGTTATCCGAATCTAGCGAAGTTTCTTTTTTAGAAATCAGTGTGCGAATAGAATCCTTTTTAGCCCACACATAATAATCCCGATAAGGATTTTTTTTGTCAGAAATTGCTTGTTGAAACCAGGGATGATCGGAACCGGTGTGATTTAAAATCAGATCGACTAAAATTTTGATACCACGCTTGTGGGCTTCAGCTACTAGGTTTTCGAAATCCTGTTGCGTACCATATTCGGGATCAACCGCTTTATAATTTGTAACATCATACTTATGATAAGTTGGCGAAGGCATAATGGGCATGAGCCATATTCCCCCTACTCCTAAATCTTTAAAGTAATCTAACTTAGCTGTCAATCCATTAAAGTCGCCAATACCATCGCCATTACTATCGGCAAAGGAGCGTACAAACACTTCGTAATTTACACCATAAGGCCACCGCGTAACGTTCTCCGATTGCTTTTGGCAAGCCGAGAAAATTAAAATGAGTACTAAGATCAATAGTTTGCGCTTCATTCCTTTATTTTAAAAATATAAGCCGTGTGCGGAAATAAATCTGTTTCAAATGTGAATGTTCCATCAAGACCAATGTCCGTTCCGCTACGCAGCAAGTCGCGCCCAACATACACGTTATCATGCTTCATTTGAAAAGCTTGAGCCACTTCATCCGAAAGTTTAATTTTCAATCGCACCAACTTATCCTCAAACCCAGAAAGAATTATCAAACGTTCCTCACCCGATACACGCGCAAACACATGAATCTTGTCTGAAATATTTCCCTGCTCAAGATTGTATTTGGTAAGATCGTAATAGTCGCCATTGGCTATGGCTTTGTTTGTTGCGGCAAACGTTAGCACATCGCTATAAAATTGACGCAGTTGCTTTTGATCTGCACTAAGTGCTCCCCCATCATACTTTCCACCGTTCACCCATTTTTGATGTTGTGGCACACCCCAATAATCGTAAATAGTTGTGCGCCCATCCTCGCCACCAAATCCTTCACTTCCTGCTCCGGGCTCTCCTACTTCTTGCCCAAAATAGATCATCATTGGACCACGATCAATCAAAGCACTAATCACCAGCGCTGGGGCGCCCTTCCAATAATCTCCTGCAAAGAATGGAGAAGCGATGCGCTGCTCGTCATGATTTTCAAGAAAGTGAACCATGTTGTTATTTATGCCAGCTAAACTTTTTTGAATTTCATCAATAGCTAAGGTGTTCGATTTTCTATTCATTAATAATCGAAGTGTATCGTATAATTGAACTTTATCGTACAAGAAATCAAAGTGCCCGGTTTGAATATAATTTCTGTACTCGGCAGGATTGTAAATTTCAGCGATAAAAATTATTTCGGGATTAACAGCTTTCACTTGTGGTATGGCCCAGTTCCAAAATTCAACCGGAACCATTTCGGCCATATCGCACCGAAAGCCATCTACATTTTTGTTTGCCCAATAAACCAATATATCGCGCATCTTTTCCCATGTGCCGGGAATGGGATCAAAATGCTTTGCCCGCGCATTTTGAATGTCAACACCATAATTCAACTTCACGGTTTCAAACCAATCATTTATAGTTGGCGTGGCCGTAAACTGATCGTTGCCAGTAACTTTTGCCGGACTTTCATCAAACTTATGATCCTCGTTAGGAAAAGAGTTTGCACCTAATGAATTATAGCGTGCAGGCGGCTGAAAATTTTGACCTGGCAGATAATAATAATTATTAGATGGTTTAAACGAAACAGCATTATCATCGCCTTCACCTAAATCTTTAACATCCGCTGGCTTAGCATCACTTTTATAAAAACGAGCTACATGATTCGGCACAAAGTCAATGATCACTTTCATGCCTTGGGCATGGGTGCGATCAATCAATTGCTCAAATTCTTGCACTCTGTTTTTAATATCAACTGCCAGATCGGGGTTAACATCGTAATAATCCTTTATTGCATAAGGCGAACCGGCCCTCCCTTTCACTACATCGGCATCATCCAATGGAATACCGAATTTAGTATTGTCGCTTAAGGTTGCATGTTCCAAAACGCCTGTAAACCAAACGTGGGTGGTACCCAACTCCTTTATACCTTTTAAGGCAGTTTCATTAATATCATTAAACTTACCCACCCCATTCTCTTCCAAGGTGCCATAGGCCTTATTGGTGGTGGTTTGATTACCAAACAGTCGCGTCATCATTTGATAGATGACTAGTTTTTTTTCCGAGGTTGATGACATAGGGGTATCAAGTATTTTTTCCTTCGGTGCTGCACAACCAAAGAATCCTAAAAGGAATAATACATGCAGTTTTTTCATTCTTAAAGGTAATTATTTGCACTACGCATGCAAAATGATAAAAATATTGTTTTTGAGGTCATAAAACATTGCAAAGCGTTGCGAATCCGTTGTTAATTTTTGTCGATCCAGATTAACCGATGCTTTGTTATATTAGGGCTGATAAATTCGCCATGGTTAAAAAACTTGCACTACTCTCCATTCTCATTTCAGTTTCAATCACCAAGTTGTTTTGTCAGGTAATCTTACCCCCTGCCATCCCAACCTCCGAACAGTCTGTAACCTTAATTTTTGATGCAACGGGCACTCCCTTGGCAGGTGAATCTAAGATTTACATGCACAGTGGCGTTGTTACAACCAACACAGCCAGCCCAGGCGGTAATGATTGGAAGTTTGTGAAAGGAAATTGGGGCAAGGATGACGGTGTTGGGTTGATGACCAAAGTGACCGGACAAGCTAATCAATGGCAAATCGCACTATCACCCTCTATAAGGCAATTCTATAATGTGCCGGTTGGGACTAATGTCTTTTGGTTGGCCCTAGTGTTTAGGAATGCAAATGGATCAAAACAAACCTCACCGGATATCTTTAAGCCGCTGACCGCGCCAGCATTTGTATCCATCAACTCGCCAACGCTATCTGAAATTTTTATCCCATTGGGTGGAGCAGTTACTATCTCAGGAACCGCTTCAGCGCAAGCAACATCAATGGAAATTTTAGTAGACCAAGGTAGTGGTTTTGTCTCCAAGGCAACAGCTTTCAATGCAATCACCATAAGCACCCAGTATACACCTGTTGGTTCATCAGTTAAAATAAAGATTAAAGCAATTATTAATACAATATCTGTAGAGACGGTGGCTGACTATACATTTAAAACAAGACCTATAGTTGTTGATCAATCCTTGCCAACAGGAATAAAAGACGGAATCAATTATTCGGCAGAAGCTACCAAAGTAACCTTAGTATTATTAGCTCCCGGAAAAGAATTCGTTTATGCTGTAGGTGACTTTACCAATTGGGAATTAAATGATTCTTATTTTATGAAGCGAACACCAGATGGTGAACGATTTTGGTTAGAGATAACAGGACTTGTGCCTGGTCAAGAATATGTATTTCAATATTGGGTTGAAGGCACAATAAAAGTTGGTGATCCGCTGGCCGATAAAGTGGCGGATCCATTCAATGATTCTTCAATTCCATCCACAACGTATCCAAGCTTACCCGCTTATAACAAGACTCAGTACGGTATTGCTAGTGTACTACAAACAAATCAAGCAGCGTATAATTGGGCTGGAAGCGAAACTACATGGGTTTCACCTGATAAAAAGGAGCTGGTTATTTATGAAGTATTGCTTCGAGATTTTATAGGGTCGCGCAGGTTTAAAGATCTGGCCGATTCTCTTTTTTACTTTAAACGATTAGGAATAAATGCCATTGAATTAATGCCTATCATGGAGTTTGAGGGAAATCTTAGCTGGGGTTACAATCCTTCTTACTTTTTGGCGCCTGATAAGTTTTACGGAACCAAGAATGATCTAAAGCATCTTGTTGAAAAAGCTCATGAACAAGGCATTGCAATTATTATGGACATGGTACTCAACCACGCATTTGGTCAAAATGCAATGGTTCAAATGTATTTTAATAAAAACACTAATAAACCGGCAGCCAATAGCCCTTGGTTTAATGTAGATGCTACTCATCCATATAATGTGGGCTACGACTTTAACCACGAAAGCCAATACACCAAAAACTTTGTTGATACCGTTTGCAGCTATTGGCTTGCCGAATACCATATTGATGGCTTTCGGTTTGATTTGTCAAAAGGATTTACTCAAAAAAATAATCCAAATGATGTGGGAGCCTGGGGTGCCTACGATGCCTCCCGTATTAACATTCTTACCCGCATGGCAACCGAAATCTGGAAAACAAAATCAAATGCTTATGTAATTCTGGAACACTTTGCTGATTCCGCGGAGGAGCAAGTACTTGCTAATAATGGGATGTTGTTGTGGGGAAACATGACCGGAACCTATGCAAGTGCCTTGGGTGGCAACAATAATGCAAGCCTCAGTTCAGCCAACCGACTTAACTATGTTAACTATTTGGAAAGCCATGATGAGGAGAGGCTACTTGTTGACCTATTAAAAAATGGTCAATCTGGTGGCTCCTACAGCATTAAAGATTTAGATGTAGCCTTAAATCGTGCAAAGATGGGTGCTGCTTTTTTTTACACACTCCCAGGGCCAAAAATGCTTTGGCAGTTTGGTGAACTTGGCTATGATAAGAGCATTAATTTTTGCGCTAATGGAAGTGAAAACTCTAATTGCAGATTGGATAACAAACCCTTGCCATGGGGAACTGGAAGTTTGAATTACTACACGAACACAAACCGGCAGCGACTATACAAGACCATAGCAGCGATCAATAAATTGGTGAAGACAAATAATTCTGTATTCAAATCAGGATCGGTAACTTTTGACGCAACCGGAAACGGGAGAACAGTAAAAATTACTTCGCCTGAAATGGATGTGGTAATTGTTGGAAATTTTTTAGTGTCCTATCAGTCAATCGCAATTGTGTTTCCTAAAACCGGAACTTGGTTTGATTACTTCGGCAACGAATCCGTTATTTTTCCGGATCAAAGTCAAACGATCTTTATGGCACCAGGCGAATTTCATATTTATACTACCGTGCAGCAACCTTCTCCTGGTGCCGGGCTTGTAGATTTTTTAGTGACGGCAACTGAAGTTACTGATCGTGAGATTTCCGTTTTTCCAAATCCGGTAAGCGCTAACTCGTTGACAATAGATTTGGGTTCTACTCAATCGAAAGAAGTTAGCATCGAATTGTATGATGTATCAGGAAGAATGATAAATCGTGCAATTCAAACTTCGGTTTCTAATACCATTCAATACGATACTGGAAGTCTGTCAGCCGGTGTTTATTTCTTGATCCTTGATCAGCACGGCAATAGAAAGATGAAAAAAATTATTATTAACTAATTCTATTAAAATATCCTCGTTTTGCGCGGAGTCCCTGCTGCGCTCATTCCCACGCTCACGGAGACTTCGCTAGGAAGGAGTAAATTATGTTACTCACTTTCAAAAAATGAGTTGTAGTAAAAAATAACAATTATCATATAAATAATAATTATGATATTTACTAATGTCATCTGGTTAAGGAATTTTTTATACACTGGATTGCTTTTAGCCTCACTGAAACTAATATCCAGCTTTTGAATAATTTTAAAGGCTCTCCTTACTGAATAAATGCCATGAAATACTATTGGACCAAATAAGAGAGTCAAATAAAACAATTTCTTCATTTATTTATCTTTATAGTACCAGTCCACCGAGTAATGTGAATCAGTTGACCGTTGACCTTGCCCGCCCTTATTATTTATTTTGTCTTGCTAATCACTGAAGGATGTTTGCTTTTCATGTTTTTTGTTTCTTGATATACTTTTGAAGTAGATTAAAGTTATTTGTTAGTGACCCCTGTGCCTTGGTTCGTGTATCCACGAAACAGCTGAATTTTATACTCGATACGTATATCCATATTCTAATCGCTTTAACTATCTGTGGTTCGTGCGGACACTAAGCATGGCGGAGGTTTATTTGAAAAATTTTGGCCAGGCGACCAACATTAACTAAGGCTTCATACTTTCATTTTTTCAGGATTGTACCGGGTATCAAAAATTGTTGCAATGTGTGCCGTCTGGATTTCCGATTGATAGCTATAGATAACTTTGTAATTACCTTCTACCAAATACCGATACTCTTTAACTGAAGGTTTTGCTATTTCTTGTATAGCTCCTGATTCGGGGAAAGATTCTAACTGCTTCGTTCTGCTTAAAATGTTTTCAATAATACGTTGGGCAGCTGGTTGCGACTTCTCCGTCAAAAAATCATAGATTGTTTCCATGTCATGTAGTGCTTCATCCGACCAGATTACCTGAGCTTTCTTCACTGCTTAAATCTGCCTTTAAAGTAGTTCTCTACTTCTTCTTGCGAATATACCTTTCCCTCTATGAGATTTTTTTCGGATTTCTCCAACTTAGCATGCAGTTCCTCCTTGTTCTTAGGCATTCGGTTTTCATACAGTTCTTTTATTGAGCCTTTCCTTAATGTTTCAATTCGCTGAATAAGCTTTTCATCTTGCAATCGTGCCAGCCATTCAATCAGTTCCACCTTCTTTACCGCAATGTCCATAATCACATAGTTTGTAACCAAAGTTAACACTTTATTATTTGTTTTTTTAAGTACAAAAAGAATGCTGGTCATCTAACTTTTACTAACTCTGCTTTTTATCGCGTAACCGCCAAGTACAATCAGGCAAATGAGTAGTCCTAAAAACTCGCGGGTCTCTTCTATATATAGATTTTGCATTTTGGCAATTTCGTCAAATAGCATGGCTTTGTCAGGCGAGCGAAACCACTCCATAGCACCTGGAATTAAAAAGCAGGCATAGATAAAATATAAAATGGCAGAAATGAGCAGCCATATTTGATGCTGTTTTTTAAAAATCGCAACAGCACAAATGATAACCATATTTAAATAGATCAAAATCCAAATAACAGGATCGGGATCATTGAATTGCACAAGTGTAAATGCAACAAACATCAGCGCGAGAATACCATTAACAATTTTCATGTGTCAATAATTTAATTTTTATGGTTACTTCCTGTTCGGCAGATGGTGAATCGAATATTAAGTTATGATTCAATTGAGTGAACGAAATACCTGACGATTTATAAATATCTACGATCTAAAAAATAGCGCCTGCAATGGTGGCTGTCATCATTGTGGCGAGTGATGCCGCTATCATGGCTTTCAATCCTAGTTTGGATAAATCCCCTTGACGGTCAGGTGCCATGCCCCCAATACCTCCTATCTGAATAGCAATGGAGCTAAAGTTGGCAAACCCGCATAGCGCGTAAGTAGAAATTCGAATTGACTTTTCACTTAAAACTCCTGCGGCCTTCAGATTGGCTAAGTCAAGATAAGCAACAAATTCATTGATCACCATCTTTTGACCCAGCAAACTTCCTACATACAACGATTCGTCCCAGCTTACGCCAATACAAAAAGCAAAAATTCGAAATACTTGCCCCAATATATATTGTAATGAAAATCCCTGATACGTGCCATTAGTACTTTGTACTACAAAATCATTAAGCCCTGTGTAGGCTCCTATAAAGTCAACCAAGATCCAATTGATCGAATAAATTATTGCAATGAAAGCAAGTAGCATCGCTGCAATGTTCAACGCAAGTTTCAATCCATCTAAAGCACCACCTGCAATGGCATCGATAAGGTTTACCCCAATCTGATCTCTATTTACTACCAGGTTGCGATCAATTTTTTCGGGTTCGGTTTCGGGCATAAACAGTTTTGCCAAAACAATTGCCGCTGGTGCATTCATGATTGACGCGCTTAATAAATAGCTGGCAAACTTTGATTGTTCCACAGGATCGCCTCCACCCAGAAATGAAACATAGGCGCCTAACACACTGCCAGCAATAGTTGCCATGCCACCCACCATCAGGCAGTTTAATTCTGATTTAGTCATGCGCCCGATAAAGGGACGAACTAACAGCGGTGCTTCGGTTTGGCCCATGAAAATATTTGCTGCTGCCGATAGACTTTCAGCGCCTGATAAACGCATGGTGCGCGCCATAATCCACGCAAAACCAAAAACAATTTTTTGAAGAACACCAAGATAATATAATCCCGCAGTGACGGCTGAGAAAAAAATAACAGTAGGCAACGCCTGAAAGGCAAATAAGAAACCGAGGTTATGTTTTACTGTTGGATCGCCTGCATTATTCTTTGAAAGGTCACCAATTAAGAACTCTGCTCCTTTGGCTGCGAAGCTTAAAAAGGTAACAAACTTTGAGCTGACAAATTGAAACGCGATTTGTGCGAATTCTACTTTACTGATTACTAACCCTATTACAAGTTGGATGGTAATACCAATTAACACCAGCCGCCAATCAACGGCTTTACGATTTCCGGAAAGTAAATAAGCAATGGCTATAATGAAAAGGAGGCCAAGCAAACCACGCAAATAATCCATTTGTTTCTATTCGTTTTAAAGGGGTTCGACTAATTGCGTTTACTTAGTTCATCTCTGATTTTGGCTGCGCGTTCATAATCCTCTTTGTCAATAGCATCTTTCAAGAGGTCGTTCAGTTTTTCAATCGAGTAATGTTTATAGTCTTCGCCACCCGCAGATTTGCGAGAAATTTCTTTTTTTACTTTAGCCTTAGGCTCGGGTTTAATTTCGGCTTTCTCATCCTCTTCTTCCTGATCGGTTAATACAATACCAGCCTCCGCTAAAATACTTTCGTAGGTATAAATAGGCGCATCAAATCGCAATCCAATAGCAATAGCATCCGAAGGCCTTGCGTCTACTTCTGTTTTCTTTAGTCCATCTGTGCAAACAATTTTGGCAAAGAAAACGCCTTCTTTTAAATCCGAAATTATAATCTCCTCTACATGAAAATGAAACGCGTTTGAAAATGATTTGAACAGATCATGAGTCATTGGTCTGTTAGGAATTATCTTCTCTATTTCAATAGCGATTGCCTGAGCCTCAAACATTCCAATAATAATAGGAAGCCTTCTGTTGCCCTCCACTTCGCCTAACACAAGTGCAAACGATCCGGTCTGTGATTGACTGGAGGAGAGTCCTAGTATTTCAAGTTTTATTTTCTTCAACGCTGCCACAAAAAATTGAAATTATAAAAAAAGTAATGAAATCTCATCATTCATAAAAAATTGGGTGCCCATTATCCGTTTGCTGCTTTTATGGCCGCTGTTAATTTTGGAACTACATCGAATGCATCGCCAACAATGCCATAATCGGCCGCTTTAAAAAATGGTGCGTCAGCATCTTTGTTAATTACCACTATACACTTTGATGAATTGACACCTGCTAAATGTTGGATGGCTCCGGAAATTCCGATAGCAATATATAATTGCGGTGCCACCTTAACTCCAGTTTGCCCTACGTGCTCATGATGTGGTCTCCAACCCATATCCGATACCGGTTTACTGCAACCTGTAGCAGCATGTAAAACCTTGGCAAGGTCTTCTAAAATTCCCCAATGCTCAGGACCTTTAAGTCCGCGGCCGCCTGATACAACAATCTCGGCTTCCGGAAGTAAAATATCACCCGTTGCTTTTTCAGAAGATAGAATGGTTGTGTTAAAATCTGCATCAGAGAGTGCTACTGCATAGTTAACCACCTCAGCTGTGCCTGCGGATTCTTTTACTTCAGCAGCATTCTTTTTTATAGCAATAACTTTGATAGCATTTTTCAATTCGACCAATGAAAACGCTTTGCCAGTGTATATACTTCGCTTTACAACAAACCCAGCACTTGTGTTTGGTAACTCAATAACGTTAGACGCAAAACTTGCCCCGTTTTTAACGGCTACTTTTGCTGCCACCGGTGTACCTAATGATGAGTTTGCCAAAACTAAAATATCTGCATGCTCGTCTTGCATTGCCTTGGTAAGCACAGAAGCATAGACTTGTATAATCGGTTTTTCAAGTTTAGGATCGGCAGCGTGCAATACTTTAGTTGCCCCATAACTGCCTAATGATTTTACTTCGGCTGCATCGGCTGGTCCAAGCACGATTGCCGTAACCGAACCTCCCATTGCATGCGCATAGCAAACTGCTTCCAGCGATGACTTTCTGATTTTACCGTCTGCTACTTCAACAAATACTAATATGGCCATATACGTTTGTTTAAGATTTTTAACTTAAAGCACTTTAGCTTCATTTTTTAATTTAGTTACCAACTCGGCTACATTATCGGCAGCTATCATTTGAACAGCTCCTTTTGGTGCAGGCAATTCAAACTTTTGCAACACTACTGATGCTTCAGTTGATTTTGGCTCCACAACTTTCAATGGTTTTGTGCGTGCCGACATAATGCCGCGCATGTTTGGGATTTTCCACTCGGCAATGGGCTCCTGGCAACCCGCTACTAAAGGCAGATTAGCTTCAACTTCTTCTTTGCCGCCTTCAATCTCACGCGTCATTTTTACTTTGGTACCCTCAATATCAAGTTTCATTACTGGCGAAATGGATGGCAACCCAAGCATTTCACCCACCATAGCATGCACAACGCCACTATTGTAGTCTATCGATTCGCGCCCCATCAATATCAATTCATAGCCTTTTGCTTGTTCAGCAATTTGGGTAGCCACAAAAAATGAATCTTTAGGGTCTGCATTCACCCGAATGGCATCATCGGCACCAATAGCAAGTGCTTTTCTAATGGTTGGTTCCGTATCTACCAAGCCTACATTTAAAACGGTAACAGTTGTTCCGGGTGTAGCTTCTTTAATTTCAATGGCGCGGGCTAGCGCATAATCATCATACGGGCCAATAATAAATTGAACTCCTGTTGTATCAAACTTTGTATTATTTTCAACAAAATTGATTTTAGAAGTAGTATCCGGCACGTGCGAAACGCAAACCAATATTTTCATACAATCTTTAATAAAATGAGAATCAAAACTTTATCTTATCCAATCTAAATTTGGCCTCAAGATAAAGGATAAAACTTAAAATAAAGCACCGAAAACCCGTTAAAATCCGATGAATGAAGACCGTATTAAAGTGCTGGAGCAGTTTCTGAAAGAAGACCCCACCGATCCTTTTAACTATTATGCCCTGGCATTGGAACACAAAGACCAAAATCCCGAAAAGGCCAAACCACTTTTCGAACATTTGTTGGCAACGTTTACCGACTATTTGCCCACCTACTACATGGCAGGATTATTTTTTAACGATCAGAGAGATACTGTTAAGGGTCTTGGCATACTGAGAACGGGTCTGGCTTTAGCACGCAGTCAAAAAAATCAATCGGCAAGCCGCGAATTACAAGCCGCTATTGAACAACTTGAAGATTAATAGAGATTTACTTGCTTGGCTTTGGCGGAAAATTCTTTAATACCCGTTTTATTCCTTTCTGAATATTTTCCATAGAAAAATCGGGTTCATTATCTATATAACCTAACGCCTGAGACTCCCAAACCATTCGGCTTTGTTTCTTATCGGCCATGGCAATTATGATTGAACCTTTAAGATAATTAATTACCTCCCGTTCATTTTGAAGTGGCTGTATGTAAAAGGGTGAATCTTCCGGTCGATGGTAAATGATTGCTTGTTCATCGGTTACAGTAACGGTAAATCCTACTAATAAATCAGGATTATTTGTATCCTGAATAAGTCCTTTTTTTTCCAACTCCGCAATAATCGCAGACTTGAGATTTTCTCTCACGGTGCTATCGTTAAAATATTCGGGGCCAGTAAAGTCAAACTCACAACCATTCATCCAACAAAAGGTTTTGTATTCTTTAAAATCAACCTTCTTATCGTAAATATTTTTTACCCTAACGGCACACGAAGTCAAACTAAAAAATATTATAATAATAATTGCTCTTACCATAGTCTATCAATTATTCACAAGGTGAAAAAATACTACTGATTCTGCAGTGATTAGTTTCAGTATGATACCTGATAAAAATCAAAACTATTGAACCCACTGAATTTTCTTTGATGGAAAATACCCAATATTAAAGGCTTTCATAAACGGAGCATGATTTCCTAATCGCACTTTGTATTCTTCCCAACTCTTGCCTTCTGCTGGCGACCACCCAATTTCAGCAATACCAGGTAAGCGCGGAAATAACATATATTCTATGTCTTTCATAGTAACGAGGGTTTCGCTCCACAACGGGGCTTCTACACCTAAAATTTGTTCCTTATTTACACCCTCAACTTGCGTGGCCGGATCCCAGTTATAGGCATCATCCACTTCGATGTACGCTGCCCAATGTAAACCAAGTTTGGTTGTTGAATCGTATTGCATGTCTAAGTAAACATGTGGAGCTGGAGACATGATAATCATTGCGCCTTTTTCGGCTGCCTGCTGCGCGTATTTTTTCTTATCCCAATGTTGTGCAATTGAATTTTCATCAATATTAGACTGGGCAATTTCTTCCCAGCCAATCATTTTCTTTCCGTTGGCTTTCACCATTTCACTAAAGCGGTTAATGAAAACAATATAGTCTTCCTTCTTTGTTACATGCGCTTCATCGCCACCAATGTGAAGGTACGGTCCGGGAGTTATAGCCGCTAGTTCGCGTAACACATCGTCAACAAATTTGAAACTCTCAGGCTTTTCAACACGCAGCGTGCTCCATCCTACGCTAATACCAGTATATAAATCCGTAGGCTTTGACTTAGCGCCAAGGATTCCTTGTGTCGTCTGTTGGCCCTTATAACGTCCTTCAATAGGAACTACTGTGCCCCCATTCAATTCGCCATACGAAGCTAAAGCAGAATTGATATGCCCAGGAAGATCGATTTCAGGAACAACGGTTATATACCTGCTTGCTGCATACGCAACAATATCTTTATACTGCTCTTGCGTATAGTAACCACCCTTTTCTCCGCCAACTTGTGTGCTACCTCCATGTAGCGCCAAGTTTGGCCACGATTTAATTTCAATACGCCAACCCTGATCATCACTTAAGTGCAGATGAAGTATGTTCATCTTGTAATAACTAATCAAATCGATGTACCGCTTCACATCTTCTACACTGAAAAAGTGACGGGCCACATCTAACATTGATCCGCGCCAAGCATAGGTTGGATAATCGTGGATAATTCCTGTAGCCAATGCATATTGATCGGATGTAGCTTTTGCCGTAGGCATAATCTGTAACAAAGTCTGCATGCCCATAAAAACTCCCGCAGGTTGGGTTGCGTTTATCGTAATAAAATCTTCTCCAATACTTACCTCATATCCTTCTGCCCCAACTTTTGGATCTACACCTTCCATAGTCAAATAAATGCTTCCTTTTTCCGGATCGTCAGAAGCATTCTCTACTGGCAACTGAAACCCAGTAAGCACCTTTAGCCGAGCTGAAAATATATTTGCAATCTCAAACAGGTTTTTGTCGCCTTTGGCAACAAGTATCTTAGCACCACTTTTAAGTGTAAACTTTTCATCCGTATCTACTATTGAAACCGGCTTGGGAATAATGCTTGCGGCTGATAAAGGAGTTAGGTATTCTTTTTCCTTACAGGATTGAAAGAAAATGAAAAGTAAAGTTGCAAGCAGTACTGATTTAATTGAGCGAGACATAAGTAGGTAGTTTTATCCGTGATAAATTAATATTCCAAAGGTAGAAATGAAAAGTTAAATCCAATACAGTAAATCAATCAGGTTTTCTTAGTTCTACCAGCCAATCCCAGGGATATGGATCTTTTAACCAAGCAGGTGCCGGATTGATTTCTGTTTCCCAATTGTATTCAAGTTTTTCTACTGCCGTTATTTCAAAGCCATGATCTCTAAACGTAACCAGAATCTCTGATTGCGAATAATGCTTGGTGGGCACACCATCAATATGAATAATTCCTTGAACCAATTCACGCTTAGAAGCTTTAAAATAATTGAATTCGCTCGGGGGAATTTGTTCTGACGCAACCCCTTCCTTTTTATAAACGTCAATCAAGCGCCAGGAAGAAAAGAAAGCCGAATCAAGCGATGGAAGAACTATTAAAGTCGAGCCTCCTGGTTTAAGCGAATGATAAATGTTTTCAATGGCTTGGTGATTCTTATTTAGATCAGGAAACATGATCACATTGCAACAGAATATAAAATCTGATTTTGGTAAACCAAGATTTTTCCGTGTTAAGTCTGCTTGTTTCAATTCGATGTTGCTATAGCCTAGTTGCTTTGCTTGTTTCAACAATCCCTTGCTAATATCAAGCCCTACTACCTGTTTAAAGTTTGGAGCGAGGTATGGAAATGATTTTCCATTGCCACACCCAAAGTCAATGGCCGTTTTATTTTTGCCTTTGTGCTTAGCTATATAGCGAGGAAGTATTTTGTTTCTATCGCTGGCATACACATCAAAAATTTCGTCATTATAACTTGGCGCGATGTAATCCCAGTGTTTCTTTTCATTCATAGAGTATATTTTTTGCTACAAAGACATTTAAGCACAAATAAGTTCCACCGCAAGGACGCTAAGGCGCAATGTCCAGCTCTGCTTAGTTTCTTTGCGTCTCCGCGACTTTACGGTTATGCATTATCAAATTCAGCTGTTAATGTTTTAATTATCTCAGCCATTGGCCGAATGCTCTTCACATGCTCTATGGCGGGGCCTGCACACCAAACCGTTTTGTAAGTAGCACCAAATGCAGCGTTCTCAACCTGCTTCATGCCGCGATAAGCAATCAACATCTTAGCATATTTCTTTAAGGTCTTATTATTATTTAAAATCCGCTCTAACCAATTTGCTTCTGTTCCTAATTGTTGCACATAAGGTGTATTAATTACCGTAAGAGCCGAACCCGAAAGTTTGGTTGTCATCACGATATCCTTTTCACCATAATCAATCATGGCTTGCTTATATTCTGGTGAGATGTCCGCTTCATTGCAGGCAATAAAAATGGTACCGATGGAAGCTCCTGCTGCACCCCAGTTCATAACTTCTTTCAAATCTTTGCCGTGTGCAATGCCGCCTGCAGAAATTACCGGTATAGAACAATTCTCCTTTAAAAGTGTAATCAATTCCTTCGGTGAAAGTTTTCCGGCATGACCTCCTGCACGATTGTTTACAGCAATCACAGCATCAGCACCCTGACTCTCTACTTTTTTTGCATACGCCAAATCCACCACATCACAAAAGACTTTAATGCCCAACGGTTTGCAACGCTCTATTACTTCTTGTGGATTGCCCAAAGAGGTAATGATGTATCCTACTTTTAATTCAAGTAATGTATCCAGTTGACCTGTATATTTTGGATTTGATTTATTTACAATCAGATTGACTCCAAAGGGTTTATCGGTAAACGCTTTTATGTCGGCAATGGCAGCGCGCAGTTCCTGATCGGTTCTATAATTTAATGCCGGAAAAGCAGCAGTAACTCCATTCGCTAATGCAGCCTTTATCATTTTAGTATTGGAAATTAAAAACATGGGCGCAACAATAATAGGGTAATCAATGCCCAAAAGTTTATCGAGTGTAACGGTATTCATTCAAGTTAAATTTCTGGAAGATTGGAAAAATTGCGATAAGATAAAAGAAGCAACGCGTTTACTTACGAGCGTTCATTGTTTGAAGGAATTAAGTCAAATAGTTGTACTTGTGAAAGTGTGCTACTTACCTTGCGATACCTAAACAAAAAAACTTCCGGTTATTCATGCAGGATCTTTCCATTCAATCAGTAATAGTAGCCACCGGTAGTTATATTCCTGAAATAAAAGTTAGCAATCGCGACTTTATTACTCACACATTTTATGAGAAGGATGGTTTACCGATCAAAAAAGATACTGCGCTGATTGTAGACAAGTTTAAATCTATAACCGGTATTGAAGAAAGGTGTTATGCGCGAGCCGATCAAAAAGCATCGGATCTTGGCTACTTAGCGGCTCAGCAAGCCCTTGAAAGTTCCGGCATCGATAAAGAATCTCTCGATTATATTATTGTTGCCCACAACTTTGGCGATGTAACCTACAAAAGCAACCGGGTTGATTTAGTGCCAACCCTTGCCTCACGCGTAAAGTATTTATTGCAAATAAAAAATCCAGATTGCGTTGCCTACGATCTTCCCTTTGGTTGCCCGGGGTGGCTTGAAGGTGTTATTCAGGCAAACTATTTTATTCGCTCGGGTGATGCCAAACGTTGTTTGGTAATTGGTGCCGAAACGCTTTCGCGGATTATTGATCCACATGATCGTGATTCAATGATTTATGCGGATGGTGCCGGTGCTGTAATTCTGGAAGCCGCTAAAAATGGAAAGGGAATTCTATCACATAAAACACAAACCCATGCGAGTGAACATGCTATGTTGTTAAGCATGGATCACTCTTTTAAGAACCAGGGAAATAATGACGATCTATTTATTAAAATGAATGGTCGCAAACTTTATGAGTTTGCGCTTACTCACGTTCCTCATGTGGTTAAAACTGCACTTGATAAGGTCAATACACATATTTCTGAAATCAGTAAAATTCTGATTCATCAGGCCAATGAAAAAATGGACGAAGCCATTGTGCAGCGCCTATTTAAATTATATGATCTTGAGTTTACCAATCCTAGTGTAATGCCTATGAGTATTTCGAGGTTAGGCAATAGTTCGGTTGCTACCATACCCACGTTGCTAGATTTGGTACTAAAAGGTAAAATGAAAGATCAATCCATTAATTCCGGTGACAAAGTTGTATTTGTATCGGTGGGTGCGGGTATGAATATCAACGCAGTGGTGTATCAGTTTTGAAAGATTTTGTAAACACTATTTACAAGCGGGCTTAATCAATGTGAACACAAACGTTCATAGAGAATGAGATGGGCCATAAGATTTTCAATAATCTTTTGATCTGACTGAACCGAATCCATAAAAGCTTTGCAATCTCCGAACATAGCCTCAAATTTTCGTTCATAATCCGCAGGTCTAATTGTAATAACCTCTGCGTTTTTAGCAATTAGATAGGAATGGATTTCACCTGACGATAGTTGCACCCCTCGTATTAAGATTGACTTATCGATGTTATCATTCGGATCTGCATAAATCTTAATTTGACTATCAAATCCAGGATTTAAAAGCTGCATCAATATAGGCTTTGGCTTCTTTTGCGAAGCATATGGATGCTCAAAAACAATGAATGAGTTGGTAACATCCTTAACTACGTTACCCGCTTCATCACGAATAGAAAATTTGATTGGCTTTGCTATTCTGACTTTTAGTGATTTAACTTGATCTGGCTTTATTTTTTGCTTGGATCCATCAAGGAGTTTTATTGTAATATTTACCAAACTGCCCCGCATCAGATTTGCTGAAATAAGGGTGCCATTAATCAATGAATCATTTTTTAAAACAACAATTATAGGCTTGTTAAGTATTTCATCAATCCTATCATCGCCAATTTTTGCCATCAAAGATTGTGCATATGAAGAAGATATAAGAAAAAACAGAATTATAGAACTTAGTGTTTTCATTTAGGTTGCTGTAAAATTTAGTATACAAAAATAATAACGATAACAAGTTCAAAATCTTGTAAACGCAATTGAGTATGAATTAAGAAACAAGATTAAATAGAAAGATACTCAATTACAAAAGTGCCTATAAATCAAAAGGTTAATCTCCATCCAACTCCAACCGCGCTTCTTCTAAATCAAGTTCGTATTCAAGTTTGCGCACCACCCCATCACTTGCCTTTCCTTCTTTGCGCATGCTCAAAATAAATTCTCGCTCGCGTGTAAGCAGTGCTTTCTGTATGCGCTGAAACTCATCAATCTCTTCCTGCGTCATGCGATGTTGGGTTAGATCCTTACGCATACGCTGAATTCGGATTTCATATTTCGTTTTGATCTGATTTAAAACTAACTCACTTAACCCTAAGGAATAATTTTCTTCAATATATTCAATCACAGACGAAGCAATTAAATAACGTGTTCCCTCTTCTTCCCGCGCTTGTTCATCCCCTACTTTAACACCCAACCATTGGATCAGTTTTCGCAGTGTCATTCCTTGTAAAACAAGGGTTACAAAAATAACACAGAAGGTTAAGAAGATAATCAGATCGCGGTTTGGAAAGGCTTCTTTATCGCTCACCATAATGGGCAAGGCCAGTGCTGCAGCGAGCGAAACAATACCCCTCATACCCGCCCAAGCTATAATTGTAACACCCCTTGCATTTGTTTCAGGTTCACTTTCGCGAATTTTTTTGTTGAGCCAAAGTGGAAGAAACGCACCCGGAAAAACCCAAATGATACGGGCCACTATTGTAACTGCACTAATCAAAAAACCATAAAGTAATAACGTCCAAATGGATGAGTGATCTTGAATATTTTTCAAAATCATAGGCAACTGAAGTCCTATCAGAATAAAGATGATTCCGTTTAGAATAAAAATCATAGTATCCCACACGGCAATGGCCTGTATGCGGGTACGGTTCGAGAAAATTTCTGACGATCGTGGACTTAAGAAAAGCCCGGCTGTTACTACCGCTAATACTCCCGAAGCCTGAAACTCTTCAGCCACCAGGTAAGCAGCGTATGGCGTAAGCAGAGTAAAGGTTGTATCCGTGGTCGCATTGTTAGGGGTTATCTTATGTATCCAAAAAAACAAATACCCAATGGCCAACCCCAACCCAATCCCTAATCCGGCCACGTAAAAAAAATTTATACCCGCCAACCAAAATATAAATGAACCCGAAGCAGTAGCGGCAATTGCATACCGATAGGCAATTAAACCTGTAGCATCGTTCACTAAACTTTCGCCCTCCAATACGGTAATAATGCGTTTGGGCAATTTCAATCCTTTGGTTGCTGCTGTTGCAGCAACAGCATCGGGTGGAGAAATAATAGCGCCTAAAACAAATGCTTCGGGCCAACCGAAGTTTGGAATTAAATAATGCGCAGCACACGCTACCAGAATTGTTGTAAACAAAACACAACCAACAGCCAATAACGATATAGGACGAATCGATTGCTTAAAGTCGGGCCAGGAAGTTGACCAGGCCGCTGCGTATAATACGGGCGGAAGAAAAACCAGAAAAACAATCTCGGGATTCAACGTGACAGCCGGCAATCCGGGTATTAAACCAATCATAATTCCGGCAAGCACCAACATGACTACATACGGCACGCGAATGCGATCGGTAACTTGCGCTAACGCAGTAACAACTGCCAATAACAGGATAATAAGTGAAATATAATCCATGGGTGGATTTTATAAGATCGCAATTAAAGCAACTTTAGGAAGGGATTATATGCCGGTAACTATTTTTACGCTCGATATATTGGATAGATCGAGGTATCGCCTTTTACCATTCAGGCAAAATTTCCTTGTTCCACTTAATTATTAATCGAATTTTGTTACTTTTAAAAGCCTAATTTTAACTTTCAACGAAGTTTTAAACCTGAAGCATTAATATGAAGAGAATTTTACCGGCCATTCTTTTATGCTTTATTGGAATGGGTGCTTTTGCCCAGCAAGACCCCCTTTATGCGCAGTACATTAATAACCCGATGGTAATTAACCCTGCTTATGCAGGTCTTAACAATAATTTTAATGCTTCAGTAACGTATAGAAAACAATGGGCCGGGTTTGATGGAAGCCCTACTACCTTCAATTTTAATACTCATGTTTCGTTAGTAGATAATAAAGTAGGTGTGGGACTTTTAGCCGTATCAGATCAGATTGGCAGCTCTAAAAACACTGAAGTACAAGCGGCATTCTCGTATAAATTACCTTTAGATGATGAAAAGACTTTCAGTTTCGGTATGCAAGCCGGTTTTATAAATTTCAAAAACAACTACACCAATCTGAATCTTGATGATAAGACAGACGCGGCCTTTCTTCAAAATGAAAACATAACCAAGCCTAATTTAGGCGTGGGTGCAATTCTTAAAAGCGATCGTTTTATGTTAGGTGTCTCCATACCAAGATTACTATCAACCAGTATTTCAGTTTCCTCAGCCACGCTCACACAAGACTTTCAACTTTACAACAGGCACTTATATGTTTTCGGTTCGTATGTGTATTTTTTAAATGAGAACATACGATTAAAACCCTCTGTATTGTTGCGCGCGGTAAAAGGTTCTCCCTTATCGGTTGATCTTAATTTCAATTTTAACTTTAATGAGAAATTTACAGCTGGGGTATTTACCCGAAACCTCAATTCTTTTGGTGCTCAAGTGCAAACAAAATTGGGTGATAAACTTAAATTCGGCTACACCTTTGAACTCCCCACAGGCAGATCAGTAGGAACTCAGTTTACCACACATGAATTGTTTTTGGGCATTACCATGCCAACGTTCGACTTCCACGATCGATCCATTTCTACATTTTAAGTCAGATTCAGTTAACTTTATTTTGAACCATTTTTAACCCAAATGGTTAATAGATTAAGTTTATGAAAATAGCCGTTTCCCGCAAGGAGCATTTTAACGCAGCCCATCGATTATTTAACCCGGCCTGGTCGGATGAAAAAAACGATGCCGTATTTGGAAAGTGCAATAACCCCAACTACCACGGCCACAATTACGAATTAATTGTTTCGGTTGTCGGTGAGCCCGATCAGGATACTGGTTATGTATTTGATATGAAGCTTCTCAGCGATCTTATCAAAGAGCATGTTCTAAAACACTTTGACCATAAAAATCTTAACTTAGATACACCCTACTTTAAAAACCTTAACCCTACTGCAGAAAATATTGCAGTTGTGATTTGGCGGATATTGAGGCAGCACATTGATAATAAATACGACCTTAAAGTGAAATTGTATGAGACAGAAAGAAATTTCGTTGAATATCCGGCCCATTAAACCATTGGACGAAGAGTTTGATGATGATCATCTGCTCACTTCATGGAATACACCACTGCGTGAAGATGCCTTTGCCTTAAATGATGACGAAAAGATTGAGCAAATCGAAAAGCGGTTTCGCGAAATCATGGAGATACTGGGCCTTGACTTAACCGATGATAGTCTGCAGGGCACACCGCGAAGAGTCGCCAAGATGTATGTGAAGGAAGTTTTTAGTGGTCTTAATCCAAAGAATCGCCCGGTAGCTAAGCTTTTCGATAACAAGTATAAGTATGACCAGATGCTGGTAGAAAAAGATATTACTTTCTACTCGCATTGTGAACATCACTTTGTACCCATTTATGGAAAATCTCATGTGGCTTACTTTTCAAGTGGCAAGGTTATTGGCCTCTCCAAAATCAATCGTATTGTTCAATATTTTGCCAAGCGCCCGCAGGTGCAGGAAAGATTGACCGTTCAAATTGGTAAAGAACTTCAACGCATTTTAGGTACTGAGCATGTGGGCGTGGTCATGGATGCCAATCACATGTGCGTAGCTTCACGCGGTGTGGGCGACACCAATAGCAAAACCGGTACGGCTTTTTTTGGTGGTCGCTTTGCGGATGAGAACACGAAGCGGGAGTTTTTAAATTACATCAATAGCAAATAGTCATTCGAGGTTAGATGCTTGATATTTGAGGTTCGAAGATCCTGGTCATAAGTGCATGGCCAGGATCTTCTATTTTAATCTTTCTAAATTCGAACTCCGAAAATCCAAATTCGTAAATCTCGATTGAATTTACTCGTTATTTTAGTAGTTTAGCACCTTCTAAACATCGAAAATTTACGATTATGGTATTTGATTTAGATATGATTAAAGCCGTGTATGCAGCTATGCCCGGCCGCATTGCCAAGGCTAGAAAAGTGGTTGGCAAGCCCCTCACCCTCTCAGAAAAAATTTTATACACGCATCTTCATGCCGACCAAAAGATTGAGAACTTCGGTCGCGGCAAATCGTATGTCGATTTTGCACCGGATCGTGTAGCCATGCAAGATGCAACAGCCCAAATGGCTTTGTTGCAATTTATGTCTGGAGGCATTCCAAAAGTACTGGTTCCTTCTACCGTGCATTGCGATCACCTGATCTTAGCTAAAGATGGCGCCAAACAAGATTTGAAAGATTCTATCACGGCCAGTGGCGAAGTGTTTAACTTCCTCGAGTCCGTATCAAATAAATATGGTATTGGATTCTGGAAACCCGGTGCGGGTATCATTCACCAGGTAGTATTAGAGAACTATGCGTTCCCAGGTGCTATGATGATTGGTACTGATTCACATACAGTAAACGCAGGCGGTTTAGGAATGATTGCCATTGGTGTAGGTGGTGCGGATGCCGTAGATGTTATGTCGGGTATGCCATGGGAATTGAAGTGGCCTAAATTGATTGGTATTAAGCTAACCGGTAAACTTAGCGGCTGGACTTCATCAAAAGATGTAATCTTAAAAGTGGCCGGCATTCTTACTGTTAAAGGTGGAACCGGTGCTATCGTTGAATATTTTGGTCCGGGTGCTCAAACACTTTCTTGCACAGGCAAAGGAACCATCTGTAACATGGGTGCAGAGATTGGAGCTACTACTTCTACGTTTGGCTATGATGAAAAAATGGCGCAGTATCTGCGCGGTACTGATCGCACTGAAGTTGCTGATCTTGCCGACAAAATAAAAGAACACCTTACGGGAGATCCTGAAGTTTATGCCAATCCCGAAAAATATTTCGATGAGGTAATTGAAATTGATCTTTCCACATTAGAGCCACACGTGAATGGTCCATTCACACCTGATCGTGCCATTCCAATTTCAAAATTTGCTGCTGAAGTTCGTGCCAACAACTGGCCACAACGTTTAGAAGTTGGATTGATTGGATCATGCACTAACTCAAGCTATGAAGATATTACCCGCTCGGCTTCGTTAGCTAAGCAAGCGGTTGATAAAAACCTCAAGGCAAAAGCAGAATTCACCATCACACCAGGTTCTGAGAAAGTACGCTACACGGTGGACCGTGATGGCTACTTAGGCGTGTTTGAAAAAATGGGTGGTGTTGTATTGGCAAATGCCTGCGGTCCTTGCATTGGTCAGTGGGCACGCCATACGAATGATCCAAATCGTAAAAATTCAATCATCACTTCCTTCAATAGAAATTTTGCCAAGCGTAACGATGGCAATCCCAATACCCATGCTTTTGTTGCTTCTCCGGAAATAACGACTGCCTTTGCTATTGCCGGTGATCTTACTTTCAATCCGTTAACCGATTCGCTTATCAATGAGGCTGGGCAAGCCGTTAAGTTTGATGAACCAAAAGGAGTTGAGCTTCCACCAAAAGGATTTGATGTGAAAGATCCGGGCTACCTCGCCCCTGCTAAAGATGGCAGTCAAGTAAAAGTAAGTATCGATCCGAACTCGAAACGCTTGCAAGCATTAAGTCCGTTTGCGCCATGGGATGGTAAAAATTGGACTGGTCTAAAACTTTTAATTAAAGCGAAAGGCAAGTGTACGACTGATCATATCTCGATGGCCGGTCCTTGGTTGCGTTTCCGTGGCCACCTTGATAATATTTCAGACAACACATTGACAGGAGCAACAAACTTCTTCAATGAGAAAACAGATAGCGTTAAGAATCAACTAACGGGACAGCATGGTCCTGTACCTGCAACGCAGCGGGCGTATAAAGCTGCTGGTATTTCATCTATTGTTGTGGGCGACCATAACTATGGCGAAGGTTCTTCGCGCGAACATGCAGCGATGCAGCCACGCCACTTAGGCATAAAAGCAATCTTAGTGAAATCATTTGCCCGTATTCACGAAACCAATTTAAAGAAGCAAGGCATGCTGGCAATTACGTTTGCCAACGAAGCTGACTACAACAAGTTTCAGGAAGACGATAACATTGATTTTGTTGATCTTACTTCATTTGCTCCTGATAAGCAATTAACACTTGTGTTGAATCACAGAGATGGAAGCAAAGACACTATTAAGGTTAATCATACATACAATGCCGGACAGATAGGATGGTTCAAAGCTGGGTCAGCATTAAACTTAATGGCTAAGCAAATTGCTGCAAACAAGGCAGCCGCTAAGCCTGCTCCTGTTGTTAAAAAGAAAGTAGCCCCCGCTAAAAAGGTAGTGAAGAAGGTTGCAACAAAGGCTGCTAAAAAGAAAGTGGTGAAAAAGGTAGCTAAGAAAGTTGTTAAGAAAAGTGCTGCCAAAAAAGCAAAGCCAGCTAAGAAAAAGACAGCTAAAAAAGTTGTGAAGAAGGCCGCTAAGAAAAGAGTAGTAGCTAAAAAGAAAGTGGCTAAGAAAAAGGTAACGAAGAAGGCTGCTAAACGTAAAAAATAATCCTTGAAATTTCTGAATTAAGAAAAAGCGCCTTGTGCGCTTTTTCTTTTTATATCCACTTGATCTTTCAAGTCAGAATTATAGAAAATCCTCTCGAATTGGATTAAACACATCAACCAACAGGCCGGCTTCAAGACAAACGATACCATGAATCGCCTGCGAAGGAACATTATAAATGTCTCCCTCCTTAATTATTCTGTTTTCCCCGCTAAGGGTAAATTCAAAAACTCCCTTTGCCACATAACTCATCTGGCGATGGGGATGATTGTGCAATGCACCAACTGCTCCTTTCTCGAACTGAAATTTTACCAGCATCATGGCATCGTCATAAAACATTACTTTTCGTTTTACGCCATTACCCAGGTCTTTCCATTCAACCGAGCTGTCATCAATTATATTTTTATCGGCCGTGGTCATAAATTTTTATAGTTAGATCAACAACTAATAATGGCAAGATATTAAACAATAACATCCTTTAGTATCATTCGAAATTCATTCAACATCATAGCGGTAGCACCCCACACAATTTCATTTTCAATTTCAAAGTGCGGGGCCGACATCGGGAACATATTGGCAGCCATTATTTCCTTTGTGTGAACAGCATCATCGCGAAGTAAGTCATCCACGGAAGTGTAAATTATTTTTTTCACTTCTTTAGAATCTGGTTTAAAATCAGGGGCTTCATTCAAATAGCCAATGATAGGGGTAATTAAAAAATTACTGGGGATAACAAAAAATTCTGTGAGCGATCCAAGCACGTTAACCTTGGATGCAGAAATTCCGATCTCTTCTTCAGCTTCCCGTAAGGCAGTTTCAATGCGTGTTTCTGCACCTTCTGTTTTACCACCAGGCAAGCTAATTTGTCCGCCATGGGTACCCATATAATCCGGGCGCTTGGTTAGCGGAAACATAATCTTACCTTTTTCTTCATACAAAAGAATAAGTACACTACCCGGCTTTGGAGGCGATCGATGCTCGAATCTGGGAACAATAAGACCGGCAGGTGTTGCTCGCAGCGGTTCATGCGCAATTGAACCCGGCAAAGGCTGCTTCAATCTATCAGAAAGTAAGGTATAATCCAGTTTCATATAATCCAGTCATCGAAATAATCCGCTAAGAACGAAAGGATTTTTGTACTTTGGTTATCAATCTCAAATTAATTGCAATGCGATATTTAGCTGTCTGCTTTCTTCTGTTAACGTGCAGCGCATACGCACAAATTCGAGTTAGCACCGATCATAGGTATTTGACAACCAAGGAGGGTAATCCTTTTTTCTGGTTAGGTGATACCGACTGGGAATTGTTTCATCGCATGACGCGTGAAGAAGCCGATGCATTTTTAGAAATCAGAAAGCAACAAGGGTTTAATGTGATCCAAGCCGTTGCACTTGCTGAATTTAACGGAATTCGCCAGCCCAATCGCTATGGTGACTTACCCTTGATTGAGGAAGACCCAACCCGATTAGCCACTACTCCAGGGGCCAATCCTGCCAATGAAGAGGAATATGATTATTGGGATCATGTTGACTTTATCATTAATCGAATCGGTGCTAAGAAAGAGATAACCTAGTATGATCCGCGCACTGGTAAATCAATTAAGGGCAATTCGGTATCTGGCAAGACAGTTACAGAATTTGTTCCGCCAAAAAGCGGGATTGATTGGGTGTTGATTATTGATGATGAAGCTATGAATTATAAGCTTTTTAAGGGATAATTGTCAATTAACAATTATCCACTTTCACTTAATCATTTCTTATTACAGAGCTTTATTAGATCGGTGGTTAACATTCTATCGCCTAAGGCTTCTGATTTTTTAAAAGAAACACAAGCCAGACCTTGATTGCCATTTTGGAGGTAGGCCATTCCTAAATAGAAATAGATCTTATCTACAAAAGGATCCATATCCAATGACTGTTTTAATAAACGCTCGGCCGACTTATAATCTTTTCGAATAAGATAAAGGATTCCTTTATTGCGGTAAGCCCAGGCATTGTAGGGATCGAGGCCAATGCTATCATTAATATCCTGTTCGGCCTTTGCCAAATCGTTCATGCTTAAATAAATGAAACCACGATTATTTAAAAAGTAAGGTTGCCGTGGTGAAAGTGCTAACGATTTTTCAACCAGTTGTAAGGCTTCAGTATAATTAGTGTGCTCTATTTCAATTAGAGCGAGGGTGTTATAGATATTGGCCTCATTTGGCTTTTGCTCAATCGCTTTGGTTAATTCAGAACGAGCAGCATCATAATTCTTAAGATAATACTGTACGGTGGCGTGGTTAACTTTATAATCCATATTGATTTTATCAATCGAGATTGCTTTGTCAAAAGCACGCAAAGCTTTATCAAACTCTCTTGTTTTTGTAAACACCAGGCCTTGTGTAGAATAAACCAATGCCGTATCGGGCTTAAGCTTTACTATCTTTTCCAAATCATTCAATGCGTTGAAATATTCCTTTAACTCGTAGCTGGCATTTGCCCGGTTGAATAGCGCAAAAAGATAATCAGGTTTACAACTAATAGCTTTATTATAGTTTTCAAATGCCAGATCGTAGCGCTGTTGCTCGAAATATACCGTCCCTAAATTATTCCAGGCATCTGCAAAACAATTATCAACTTTAATTGCCTCGCCATAGTAATAACTTGCCTGCTCGTAATTTCGGTCCTTGAGGGCCAGATTTCCTTTAAGCAAAAAATTTTGAAGTTTTACCTCTTTTGAATCGCCACAACCTATCAATAACAGTAAAAGAATAAACGATTTTCTCATTTCAGGCAGCAGGTAAATAATTTTGAGTAACCTTAAAATACATTAATTTCAATAATCCGCAAGTTCGGTAAAGTACCCAAGACTTTAACAAATAAAGTAAAAACAATGATTATGAAAATTGGAAACGGTTTTAGAAAATACGTCTTGATGCTGATCTTAATCTTGCCAATTACGGCCTGGAGTCAACAAACAAAATCGATTCAACTAAAACCAATTTACAAGCAAGGTTCGCGATATTTTTACAACAGCAAACGCGTGCAATCTCCCTATGCACTCCAAATTCCATTGCAATCCTTAAATGATCCTGACATAAACAAGTATTACAATTCTTTCAAAAATCTTCAACTGGCAAGGGGGCTCGCCTATCTTCCAAGCCTCATCTATCTATTTACAATAGATAGAAACAGCTATCAAAATCCAAATA
>Ga0075152_10000151_pt1 | contig 55535 bp, 42 predicted proteins | sample JI61114C2DNA_FD_70964 | JGI IMG/M metagenome (GOLD analysis project Ga0075152, IMG submission 70964) | Wastewater effluent complex algal communities from Wisconsin, to seasonally profile nutrient transformation and Carbon sequestration -... | ecosystem: Engineered > WWTP > Effluent > Algae...
AGGGCAGCTTCGTGGACTCTCTACGGGCTACAGCGTTTTGGATAAGCTCAGTTCCGGTCTGCAAGGATCGGAAATGTTCGTCATCGCCGCCCGTCCTTCGATGGGGAAGACCTCCCTCGCGATGAACCTCGTGGAGCACGTCTCCGTGGATTGCGGACACGCCACGGCGGTGTTCAGCCTGGAAATGAGCGCGACGATGCTGGTGCGTCGTCTTCTCGTCTCCCGCGCCCAGCTTTCCATGCAGGATCTCTCCCGAGGTCTGCTTTCCCGAGCGCAGCAGGAGGCTCTGGCAAAGGCGACTCGTGAGCTGCAAAAGGCGCAGATTTTCATCGATGACACTCCCGGACTCGACGTGATGGAGATGCGTGCGAAAGCGCGGCGTCTGAAGAAGCAGCACAACATCAAGCTGATCATGATCGACTACCTGCAGCTCGTGACCAGCAGCAGCAAACGCGCGAAGGACAACCGCCAAATCGAGATCGCCGAGATTTCCGCCGGGATCAAAGGCATCGCCAAGGAACTCGATGTGCCGATCATCGTGCTGGCGCAGCTCAATCGAGCGGTGGAGAGCCGCAAAGGCCAGCGCCCCGTGCTGTCTGACCTGCGTGAGTCCGGCTCCATCGAGCAGGACGCGGACATGGTGGGCCTGCTCACTCGTGAAGACTATGCCGGTGCCAAGATGGAAGTCGGTGACGAGGAGGCCGAGGCCAAAAAGAAAGGCCAGGCCGTGCTCATCCTCGCCAAAAACCGAAACGGCCCCACTGACGACGTGCCCCTGCGCTTCATCGACTACGCCATGCGCTTCGTGGAGCGCACAGGCGGTGACGAGGAAGCGGAGTCGCCGTAAAACGAATTTTCCAACTCGTTACCAAACAACGCAGCTTGCACTTGGGGCAAACGAGTTGGAAAACTCGTTCCACGATGTCTGACACACCACTCCTCCGCACTCCACTGTTTGAAAATCACGTCGCTCTAGGCGCGAAGATGGTGCCTTTCGCCGGTTGGGAAATGCCGGTTCAATACACGGGCATCGTGCCCGAGCACCAGGCGGTGAGGAAGGCGGCAGGTGTCTTCGACATTTCGCACATGGGGCAGTTCATCGTCAGTGGTGATGGCGCGCTCGATTTCCTGAATCGCACTCTGACCAATGATGTCTCCGAACTTGAGATCGGTCAGGGCCAGTATTCGCTCATGCTGAATGAAGCGGGCGGTGTGATCGATGACCTCATCCTCTACCGCACGACCACGAAGGAATTCTTCCTCGTCGTCAATGCCTCCATGATCGACGTGGACTGGGCGCATCTGCGCGGGCTGCTGACGCCTGAGGACGACGTCCACATGGCGAACCTCAGCGATTGCAGCGCCGGGCTCGCCATTCAGGGGCCGAGGAGCCGAGCGGTGTTCGAGCGTGTGTTCGGTGACGAGACCATGTTCCCGCCGCGTAACAGCATCTTTGTTTCCGCCGATGAAAACGGTTTCATGTGGCTCTGCGGCACCGGTTACACAGGGGAGGAGGGCTTCGAGTTCTTCATGCCCGCCGTCACGGCCACAGCTTGGTTTGATCAATTCCTCGCCGCTGTGCGTGAGGAAGGTGGCATGGCTTGCGGCCTCGGCGCACGCGACACGCTTCGCCTCGAAATGGGCTACCCGCTTAATGGCAACGACCTCGCTCCCGACAAAACACCGCTCCAAGCCGGGCTCGGGTTTTTCGTCACCATACAGAAGCCCGACTTCATCGGCAAAGCTGCCCTTGTCGCGCAAAAAGCCGCCGGTCTGCCCAGCAAACTCGCCGCCTTTAAAATGGTCGGCACCGCCCCACCACCGCGCCCGCATTATCCCATCGCCTTCAACGGCGAGATCGTCAGCGAAGTCGCCAGCGGCACGCAATCCCCAAGCCTGAGCACTGGCATCGGCATGGCCTATCTACCCGTCGAAGCCGCCAAGATCGGCACCCAAATCGAGATCGAGATCCGTGGTCGGAGATTCCCGGCAGAAGTGGTGAAGAAGCCGTTTTATCGTAGGGCGGAGTGATGAGATCCAAATGACTAATGACGAACAGCAAGCTGGGGCACAAATGCAGAAAATCCCTCCAATTAGCCTCAGTCAAGTTGTGGCTCTTGTCTCCGCTGTTATGCCCTATGCCGTAACGCACGCAGAGGTTATCAACCCTGACTTCGGTTCATGGCGAATTGAGATTACCACGGACAAAAACCACCTAGCCATGGTGTGGGGGCCTCTATCTGGGTTCGGAGGCATTGATTACAGCAAACCAAACGAGGACATCTTTGCTCATTGCGACGATATTTTTTGGAGCCTTGACGAAGCCGAGAAATTCCTTCGGAGGTTCAGTCATGCCTAAATTACTAACGAAGATCGACTTGGTTATGGGGATCCAAGGACGTGGCACCGTGTTGTGTCTACCCAAAGAAGAAAATTGGGCAATACCAAGAAATGAGAAGGTTTACAGAAACGAACTCATTTTTGTTCGGACACCAGATGGTGGAACGATTTCGACTCGCATTAAAGACATCGAACTCATAAACCGTGGAATAGAGAAGGGTAGTATCGCCTTCTGTCTTCCCGCAGGCATTCAATCAGACGAGATACCTGTAGGAAGCGAAATCTGGCTTGTGCGTGATGGAGCTGAACCCGTTTTTGAATCATGATTCTATTCATCTTTCATTATTGATTACTGTCGGCTGACAAATCCCCAGAGCCAACTTAGTCATTCGTCATTCCTGCATTCGTCATTTTCTCCCCATGGATCCCCTCTACGTCATCGGTCATCGCAATCCAGACACGGACGCTATTTGTGCGGCCATCGGGTATGCGGCTTTTCTTCGTCTGGTTCGCAAGGAGGAGGTCGTCGCTGCTTGCTGTGGTGAGATCAATGCGCGCACAAACTGGGTATTGAAACTGGCAGGAGTGGAGGCTCCGAAGCTGTTGCTGGATGTGCGGCCCACGGCAGGAATCGTGTGCCGGAAGGAAGTGCTGACGGCGACGCCGAATGAGACCTTCCTCTCCGTGTATCGGAAGATGATGGAGCACAGCTTCCGCTCAATCCCGGTGGTGGATGCGAACAAGAAGCTGCTCGGGATGCCGACCATTCAGGAGATGGCGCAGCTCTTCCTGCCGAGTGATGCCACGCACAGCGCGGCGAACCGCGAGGTGCGCACGAGTGTCCAAAACATGGTCGCTGCCCTGGGTGGAAAGCTGATCGGTGACACAAGTCATGTGGATGCCGTGGAAGATCTCGTGCTCGTGGTGGCGGCATCGAGCGTGGAGACCTCACGGGATCGTGCGCGTCAGTTTCCTCCGCGTCAGGTCGTGCTGGTCACGGGCGACCGTCCTGAGATTCATGCCCTGGCGATGGAACTGGGCGTGCGCTGCCTCGTGGTCACCGGTGGCTTCATGCCCTGGGAAAGCCTTTTGCAGCAGGCCAAAGACAAAGGCGTGAGTGTCATCTCCGCCTCGCAGGACACGGCCAGTGCCTCGCAGCTCATCCGCTTTTCGCGTCCGATTGCGGAGGCATTGATTCATGATTTCCAGAGCTTCACCACACGCACGCCGCTGCGGGAGATCATTCATGTGGTGCAGAACGCTCACCAGCCGCTGTTCCCGGTGATCGATGAAGAAACGGGCCGTCTGGAAGGCGTGTTTTCCAAATCCGACCTCGTCGAAGTGCCGCGCACGAGACTGGTGCTGGTGGATCACAATGAATTCTCCCAAGCAGTCGCGGGTGCGGATGAAGCGGAGATCATTGAGGTGATCGACCACCATCGTTTGAGCGGCAATCTGCGCACGAAGGAGCCGGTGCGTTTCATCAATGAACCGGTCGGCAGCACGAGCACTATTGTCGGCATCATGTATCGCATGAGAGGGCTGACGCCCGACAAGTCCACTGCCATCTGCCTTTGCGCGGGTCTGATCTCCGACACGCTGAATCTCACCAGCCCGACCTCGACGAACACGGATCGCGAGATCCTCGAATGGCTGGCCAAGGTGGCGGACATCGACGCGGCAGAGTTTGTGAAGGACTTCTTCGCCGCCGGATCTCTCCTGCGCGAGGCGACACCAGCCCGTGCCATCGAAGGCGACCGCAAGGTCTTCGAGGAAAACGGCTGGCGCATCAGCATCAGCCAGATCGAGGAGATGGGCCTGGATGAGTTCTGGAAGAAGCAAAGCGAACTCCATGCCGCGCTCACCGCCCTCTGCGCCGCGCACAGCCTGCACTTCGCCTGCCTCATGGTGACGGACATCACCGCGCATTACAGCGTGCTGTTGATCGCGGGAGACAAGCGCGTGGCCGCCGCCATCGACTACCATGAGCGCAGCTCGCAGGTCTATGAGATGCCTGGTGTGGTGAGCCGCAAGAAGCAGCTCTTCCCCTACTTGAGCAATCTTGTGAGCAAGCTGACGCCGCCTTGATCCTTTCGGAGCACCACAAAATCGGCTGTGATACCGTGCTCGACAATTCCACCTCTCTCACGCAAGGTTTTCCCATGAATCGATTCCTCATCGTCACCCTCGCCGCAGTGCTCGCAGGCTGTTCATCTCCCGAGCCTGAAAGTGAGACACGTCTTCCTGGGCGCAATGTGCTGGAGCCAGCGGCCATCCAGGCGGCGCAGTCTGGCAAGGTGAGCTTCACCGAGCATGTGAAGCCGGTGCTGGAGGCGAAGTGCGCGATGTGTCACAACAAATCCGCGCCGCCGGGCCGCATGAGTCTCGCCAGTCAGGCGGAGGCAATTCAAACCGGCACGTTGGGCGTGTTCATCATCCCTGGGCAGCCGGAGAAAAGCCGCTTCATCACGCATCTCGGCACCGCGCATTCGTCGGTAAAGGCGATGCCACCTGTGGGGGAAACATTGACGCCTCAGGAGTCGGTGATCATTCGCCGCTGGATCGCCCAGGGAGCCGAGTGGCCCGCAGGTGCTGCGGGCAAGCTCGTCACGGAACGCTGATTCATGTCGCGCCGCGTTTTCGTGTCTCTGGTCGCCGTACTCGGCATCGCTGCCTGCGCGCCGGAAAGGCAGCGTGCGGATCTCGTCTTCATTCAAAGCGCCGAACCAGAGACCATCGATCCCGCACTGGCTTCCGATCAGGTTTCCATGCGCATCGCGACTTCTCTCTTTGAAGGTCTGTGCCGTGTCACAGCTGAGGGCAGGCCGGAGCCTGGCATGGCGGAGCGCTGGGATGTCTCCGAAGACAAGAAGACCTACACCTTTCATCTGCGTGCGGGCATTACTTGGACGAACGGGAAGCCTGTCGTGGCGCAAGACTTCTTGGACTCATGGCGGCGGGCTTTGCTGCCGGAGACGGGCTCAGATTACGCGAACCTGATGTTCATCATCCGAGGTGCTCGCGCCTTCTCCGAAGAGGCGGACAAGGACTTCTCACATGTCGGTGTGCAGGCGCTGGATGAACGCACGCTGCGTGTCGAACTGGAGAATCCGACGCCTTACTTCATCGACCTCTGCTCTTTCGTCACGCTCGCGCCAGTGCCGGTGGAGACCATCCTCAAGCATGACACCGCCTGGATCAAACCGCAGAACATCGTCACCAACGGAGCCTACATCCTGGAAGACTGGCGGCTGGATGATCACATCCGTTTGAAGAAAAATCCGAGCTACTGGGACGCGGCGAATGTGAAGATGAGCACCGTGGAGATCAAACCCGTGCAGGATGCCAACACGGCACTGAGCTACTTCCACACCGGCCAGTGTGATCTCATGATGGACAAGGGCATGGTGCCGCCCTCGCTGACGCAGCGTTTGAAGCAGGAGCCATGGTTTCACACCGGGCCGTTTCTGGGTTCCTGGTTCATCCGCATCAATGTCACGCGACCGCCTTTCAATGATGCTCGTGTGCGCCAGGCCTTCGCACTCGCGGTGGATAAAAAACGCATTGTCGAAAAAATCACGCAACTCGGCGAGCCTGTAGCAGGAGGCATCGTGCCACCGGGAGCAGGCCAGAACTATCAACCGCCGCCGGGACTCAATCTGAACGTGCAGCGTGCGCGTGAGTTGCTCGCAGCGGCTGGCTTTCCAGGCGGGAAAGGCTTCCCACGAGTCGAGTATCTCTACATCCCGCTGCCCATCGAGCGGAGCATCGCCATCGAGCTGCAAAGCATGTGGCAGCAGACGCTGGGCGTGACGGTGAATCTCACGAAGCAGGAGCAGAAGGTCTGGCTGAAATCCATGCGCGAGCTGGACTACCACCTGTGCCGTTCAAGCTGGGTCGGTGATTACAATGACCCGAGCACTTTCATGGATCTCTTCACCAGCACGAACGGGCAAAACCGCACCGGATTCAAAAGCCCCGCGTATGACGCCCACATCGCCGCCGCCGCCGCTGAAGCTGACACCGCCAGACGCAACGGCATCTTCCAGCAGGCCGAGACCCTGCTCATCAGCACCGAGGCGGCAGTGATCCCCGTGTATCACTACGTCGGCGTGCAGTTTTATCACCACGAGCGGCTCACCGGCGTGCAGGCAAACTTGATCGACGATCATCCTTTCCGCTGCATGAGCTGGAAGTGAGAGTGCCAAAAGATTTGCGGCGCTGCCGTGCGTGCGTAATCCCACCTCATGCCCAGCCCCGTCGCGCCTCGTCTTGGAATGCTCATCGTCGTCTCTGGTCCCTCGGGGACGGGAAAGACCACGCTTTGTCGGAAGGCCTGTGTGGATGGTCAGGCCGTTTTTTCCGTCTCCTGCACCACCCGTCCGCCGCGTCCCGGTGAGGTGAATGGCAAAGACTACTTCTTTTTGACTGAGGAGGACTTCCTGGCTCGCGTGGACAGAGGGGAACTCTTTGAATACGCCCGCGTTCACAATCGCTGGTATGGCACACTGAAGAGTTACGTCTTCGACAATCTCCGTCGTGGGGTGGACGTGCTGATGGACATCGACGTCCAGGGGGCAGCCCAGGTGCGTGGCTGTGAGGACGATTTGGTGGAGAAATGCCTCACGGACATCTTCGTCATGCCGCCGAGCCTGGAGGAACTGCGAGCCCGCCTTTCGGGGCGCGGCACCGACAGCGCTGAGGTCGTCGAGTTGCGGCTCAAAAATGCCGAGGCCGAGATGAAGCACTGGCGCGACTACCGCTACTGTCTCGTCAGCGATACGCGGGAGAGCGATGAAACGCGTTTTCGGGCCGTTTTGGAGGCCGAACGTATGCGCAGCAGCCTGCGAGAGTAGGCGCGTTCGCCGGAACACTTCTTCCGACCTGATACCACCGGCGGGTGGACGGATGAACTGTGCCTGAAAAACAGGCCCGGCTTGATTCAACAGATCGCCAGTGACATGGTTCTCATTACGCCCCCACGCTCCAACCCCTGCGTGGACTACTTTTCAACCATGTCCCCAACCCCTCCGCGCGCCGAATGAGTTTGCCCGAGATCGCTGGACATGAATTATTGGACCTAGTCGGCAGTGGACGCTGCGGCGCTGTCTATCGCGCCAGTGCACACGGCAAGGCCTGTGCCGTGAAGGTTTTCTCCTCCATGGCGATCAACCGCAAGGCTCTCGCCACCGCCCTGCGAGCCATCCAGCAAATGCCGCATCATCGCGGCGTGCTGACGGTCGAGGAGGTCAATTTCGAAAAGAGCCCCTACTACATGGTCACGCCGCTCGTCGGGGTGCTCACGAAGGACGGGCAAGGTCGCCGCCAATGGCAGACTCCCACGCTGGAGTCCCTCTGCCAGGGGAATCTGTCGCCGGATCATAGCTGGAGTTACATTTATCAGGTCGCTGATGCGCTTGCCTGGCTGCATAAACACGGCATCCCGCATGGCAACCTACGCCCCTGCAACATCCTGCTGGAGGACGATGCCGAATCGAGCATCCGTCTGACTGACATCGCCCAGGGCTGGGTCGGCGGCATCCATCATCTGGAGCTGACGGATCACTTCATGCATCTCTGCCCCGAGCAGGCGGAGAACCCTGACGGCGTCTTCGCAGGTTATGGTTCCTCCTGGGACGTGTATGCTTTTGGTGTCATCTCCTATCGCTTGCTCACGGGGCAGTTCCCGCGTGGTGGACGCAACTGGGCGGAGCAGGTGGCGCTGGTGCAGCAAAAAGCAGCCGCCGGCCTTGCGTATGGAATCGACAGTCAGGCCCTGCTGAATGCCGTCCGCGCTCAGCCGAAAGTCACCTGGCCGACGGCGACACAGTCGAAGTGGGATGAGCGCCGCCGCTCCATCATTGAGCGTGCGCTTGATCTGAACCCCACCGCACGTTGGTCTGATGTGCGCGAGATCGTGCGCGAGTTTGAGGTGCTGGAGTCCGACTACCTGCTCGAAGAATCGCGCGAGCAGACCGTGCAGGAGCGCAAAAAGCAGGCGCTGAAAGTCCGCAGCCTTCAAACCATCAGTGTTGGCCTCGCAGCAGCACTCGCCGCGAGCTGCATCTACGGCTTTCTTCAGCTCCGCCGAGCTCAGAATGATGAAGTCGTCATCGCCCGGCAGGACGCCATTTTGCAGCAGGAGAAAAAGGTGCGTGATGACAAGATCGCCGAGCTCACCGGGCAGCGTGATTCGATCATCGATCAAAAGAAAACCGCGGATGCCAATCTTCAGCACGCGCAGACAGCGGTGGATCAGTTCCTCACCCAACTGCTCCAGACACCGACGAGCAATCAGCTCGATGTCGAGTTCTCCAAAGGCCAGCTCACGGATGCGCTAACCTTTTGCATGGCGGGGCTGCCAGGACTGGAAAGCAACCCGCAGCTCGGCGTCGAGCGGCTGCGAGCCTATGGCAACATCGGCCAGATCCACCTTCGTCTGCGTGACCACTCCTCTGCGCTCACCTATCTCGGCAAGGCGCGCGATCAGGCGGCGAAGCTTCTCCAGGAAAACCCTGCCGGACAGCAGTCGGCACTGCATCAACAATGGTTCGGCCGCTACAGCCTGCTGCTTTCTGACATCCATCAGCATCGCGGAGAGAGCGATGTTTCCCTGATGCTTCTCAAGGAGGCCGCGCCAGCACTTGCCGCAGGTCTAGCGGCTGATCCGAAGAACCGCCTCGCCCGCAATGAGTGCGCTCGTGCGTCCATGGAGTATGGCCGCCGCACCTTGCAAAAGGGTGACATGGTCGAGGCTGAGAAATCACTCGCCAAAGTCTCCGAAATTCTCGATCCCAAGCTCATCGGCGCAGAGCTGATCCCGGATGAAAAATTCATCCTCGCCCGCGCCAAGTTCGCCCAAGGGCAGGCCCAGCGTGAAGCCGGACGCATGCAGGATGCTCTCACCACATTGATCGACTCTGTCACCGAGATGGGGCAGCTTGTGATGAACTCCTCACCGCGCAACCAGGATCAAGCTTTGCTCCTTGCCGAGGCCTACACCGAACTCGCCGAACTGCTCACCAAGGCGATTGGCATCAAAGAATCCCGCGAAGCCTACTCACAGGCGATTCCCATTCTTCTCGAGCTCAATCGCCTCCTTCCCGAGTGGGCTGAAGTGAAATACTGGCTCGCACGAAACTATGCCGGAACCTCGCTTCTCGACCGCGACGAAGGACGCCCCGGCGATGCCGTGAAACGCAAGCAGGACGCCATTGAACTGCTCAATGAAATCCTCGCGGATGAAAAAGACAATGTTCGTTATGGCGTGCTGCTCTCCCGTGCGCGTGGTGAATATGCCGAACTCATGGCCGACATGGGCAAGGAAAGCGCGGCGCTGCCCATCGTCACTCAGGCCGTCGAATCCATGGAAGCTCTGCTTGCCAAAGATCCACAAGCCGCCATGAGCCCCGAGCGTCGGCAGTGGGAGGTCCAGCTTGCTCAGATGTATGGTGTGCTCGGGCACACAAGCCAGTCCGTGGGCAAGAAGACCGAGGCCAAAGATGCTTTCACCAAGGCCAGCGTGCGCTGGGAACGGCTCGCCGCCATCATGCCTGGAGACGAGGCCATTCAGCAGGGTCAAACCTGGACGAAGGAGCGTCTTGCCAAACTCAAGTAGTCGCCTCGCGACTCATCAAACCTATTCTATCATGGCCCGTCCCTCTGCTGCCAACATCGTCGTGATCGGATCTCTGAATGTGGACCTCATCGCGCAAGTGGATCATTTGCCGAAGCCGGGTGACACCGTGGCCGCCACGCAGCTCGTGAAGCGCTTCGGCGGCAAAGGCGGTAATCAAGCGCTCGCCGCTGCACGTCAGGGCGCGCAGGTGATGTTCATCGGCAACCTTGGCGATGATCCTGATGGCCGCGATTACCGGAATCATCTCCGTCGTGAAGGCATCAATTGCAGCAGCCTGAACAATGTGAAAGGCGTGACGGGCAATGCCTATATCACCGTCGATCAAGCGGGCGAGAATCAGATCGTCGTCATTCCTGGAGCCAATGGAGTGCTCACCGGGCCCTCAATCAAAATGCAGCGCGCTCGCATTGCCGTGGCGAAGATGCTTCTGCTTCAGCTCGAGATTCCCATGGATGCAGCAGTCGATGCCATCCGCATTGCCAACGAAGCGAAGGTGGCCGTCGTGCTAAATGCCTCCCCCGTCCTGCCCAAGTTTCCATGGGGTGACCTTAAGTTCGATGTCGTCATCGTGAATGAAAACGAAGCACGCCAGATCTTCGATCTCACACCATCGGCCGCTGCTGTGCACCATGATTCATGGAAGGAGCGGCTCACGGCCAAACGGATCAGGCATCTCATCATTACTCGTGGAGGCAGCAGCACCCTGCTGATCTCGAAAACAGGTGTGGAGGAAGTCCCTGCCTTCCCTGTTACACCTGTGGATACCGTCGGCGCGGGTGACACCTTTGCCGGAGCCTTCACCACCTATCTGGCGGAAGGCATCGACATCCTCGAAGCCATCCGCTGGGCGAACGCGGCTGCCGCACTTTCAACGCAGAAGTCAGGTGCCCAGGAGGGCGTGCCTCATCGTGGAGATGTGCAGAGTGCGCTGACGGCGGCGGGAGCGGCCAAGGACTAGCGGAAGAACTTCTTCGCCTTCTCGAAGAAACTCTCCTCCATCGTGCTCGTCGGCTGTTCACCCACGGCTTTGGCAAAGGCTTCGAGATGGCCTTTTTGTTCGGCGGTCATTTTTGTCGGCACGGCGATCTGGACATGGACATAGAGATCGCCATGTCGTTCCTCACCAAGCGCTTTCATGCCTTTGCCGCGAAGGCGGAATGTCGTGTCATTCTGCGTGCCGGAGGGCACTTTCAGCATGGCCTTGCCTTCCAGTGTTGGGACAGTGGCTTCGCCGCCGAGTGCAGCCGTGGTGAAGCTCAGCGGCATCCGGCAGTGCAGGTCATCGCCTTCACGCTCAAAGATGTCGTGGGCCTTCACATTCACGACGATGTAGAGATCGCCCGCAGGACCACCATGCGTCCCGTAGTCGCCATTGCCACCGGAGCGGAGACGGGATCCGTCCTCGATGCCGGCAGGGATTTTCACGCGTAGCTTCGTGTGCTCACGACTGCGACCGGAGCCGGAGCAGCCTTTGCATGGATCGCTGATCACCTCGCCACTGCCCTGGCAGTCCGGGCAGTTTTGCTGGATCTGGAAAAAGCCGCGTGAGGAGATGACCTGACCCACGCCACCGCATGTGCGGCAGGTCTTTTTACCGGAGCCGCTCGTGGAGCCGCTGCCGGAGCAGGTCTTGCACTGGTTGAGGCGGTCGTATTCGATCTCGCGCTCAATGCCGTTCGCGGCGTCTTCGAGACTGATTTCGATGCCGTAGCGCAGGTCATTGCCACGCTGCGGGCCATCGCGACGACGACCGCCGCGACCTCCACCACCACCGCCAGAACCTCCGAAGAAGCTTTCAAAAATACCTCCTCCGCCACCACCACCGCCGAAGACCTCGCGGAAGATGTCGAAGGGATCATGAAAGCCACCGCCGCCACCACCCGAAGGGCCGCCCATGCCACCGGCAAAGGCAGCGTGCCCGTAGCGATCGTAGGCGGCGCGCTTTTGGTCATCACTCAGGATGTCATAAGCTTCGCCGACTTCTTTGAATTTGTCCTCGGCCGTCTTGTCACCGGGGTTTTTGTCCGGGTGAAATTTCACCGCGAGTTTCCGGTAGGCCTTCTTCAGGTCATCTGCGGAGACGTCGCGTGGGACGCCGAGCACTTCGTAGTAGTCGCGTTTGTCGGCCATCGTGGGGGGAATAGAAAAGAGAGATTAAATGGGGTGAATCAGGCCTGCTCGGCTTCTGCCTCAGCAGCAGGTGCCGAAGAAACAACGACTGTGGCAGCGCGCAGGAGGCGGTCTTTGAGGCGATAGCCACGGCGAGCGACGCGCAGGACAGTGCCCTCGGCGACGTCGGTGCGGACCTCCTGGGAGACGGCATCATGCAGGTTCGGGTCAAACGGCTTCCCGAGTGCCTCGACTTCGGTGACACCGCTGTCGCGAAGGAAATCGACGATCTGGCGCTGCACCATGCTCATGCCCATGAAGATCATGGACTTCTCGGACTCGGCTCGGGCGGCTTCCAGGCCCATCTCAAAGTTGTCGAGGATGGGAAACAGCGCGCGCAGCAGGTCGGCATTGGCATACGCACGGGCATCTTGCGCCTCGCGGGCGGCGCGCTTGCGGAAGTTGTCCAGCTCGGCGGCATTGCGGTAGGCCAGATCCTTCCACTGAGCGGCATCGGCCAGAGCGACCTCCAGCGGGTCGGTTGGTGGCGGTGGCGCAGTTTCAGCATCTGCGTCGGCAGCAGGTGCTGTCGGGGTTTCGGAGGCCGGGACGGCGTCGGGCTGGGTCTCGGGGGAGGGACTCGGCTCGTTCATGGCTTTGGAGGGGGCTTTTTTGAAAAACAAGGGTTTGGGGGCGCGGAGTATGGGACGGTCTGGCCCGCAATCAAGTGGTGAGGGCGGCCCAAACCGATGAATCCCAGATTCCCGACCTCAACTCCGCAGCCCCGGATTCATCAGCCCGAGATACCAGTGCAGGATCTCCTGCCCGTAAAACACCCAGATGAGAGCCCCAGCGGCCAAGTAGGGGCCGAATGGAATCTTCTGCCCCCATTCACTGCGGCCAAAAAGGCGCGAGACACCCGCGATCAGAGTGCCGAGCAATGACGCGGCGAGGATGGTGAAGAGCACGCACTTCCAACCGGTGAAGGTGCCGATCATCATGAGTAGCATCACGTCTCCCAAGCCCATGGCCTCTCGCGGGATGACCACATTTATCATCGTGCCGTCCAGCGTGGTCACATTCTCGATGGGGAACTCCTCCAGGCTGCCGGAGGCACTGCGCACCTTCACCTTCTCCAGCCAGATTTCTGCCGTCACGTTTTCAAAGGAGTGGTCATTCACCCGTGCTGTCGCCGCTGTGATGATCATGCGGTCGCTGGCGCGGCTGTAAATGTCCGCCCAGCTCATGGTTTCATCGCCCAGTGCCACCACGGGCGGCTCTTCGTCATTCGGCTGGGTGATGCTCCAGGGCGTCGGTTTTTCAAAAGCACGCTTCACACGGCCAAAGGCCAGCTTGCCGAGCTGTACCACCAGCCAGAGTCCACCGAGCCCCACCGCTCCGCTGGCGGCGGAGATGAGTCCGCCCTGGATATGAGATTCCTCACCCATCAGCGATGGCACCAATGTGGCGCAGATCAAACCCGCCGCTGTGCCACCAAACGTGATCTCGGGTGGCAGGATGTAGTGCTCGATGTCGATGAAGCTCCCCGCCACGAGCAGGCTCGTGAAAAGCCATAGGCAGAGCATGTGCGGCCCCCATTCCTTGAAGGTCGCCCAGTCACCGCCGAGCTTCCAAAAGATGCCGTAAAACAACAGCCCTGTGAGCAGCTCGACTCCGAGGTAACGTGGCGAGATCGAGCAGCCGCACTTCGCGCATTTCCCCCGCAGCATGATCCAGCTCACGATGGGGATGTTCAGCCACATCGGGATCTGATTTTTGCATGACGGGCAGAAGGAGCGACGCGGCTCATTCACCGACATCCCACGCGGCATCCGGTAGATCACCACGTTCAAAAAGGAGCCGATCCCAGCGCCCATGAAAAAGAAAAGGAAGTGCAGCAGGGCGTTGAGAATGTCGAACTTGGTCATGCAGTAGCGTGGAGATGGTGATGATGTTGGAAACTTGCCTTGCGATGTCGCTGAACGGAAGCAAAAAACGCCCTCATGTTATTCAGGCTCGTCTTTGTCTTGCTCGCCACTTCGTTGCTGAACAGTTGTGCCATGCAACTCACCGAGCATCGCATCGCCATTGCCAAAGCGCGCGAGCATGGACTCGTCGATGTCCGCCAGGCCATCCCCGATATCAGCGTCGATCTGCGTTATGCCACCCGGCACAATGTCACCGGACGTCCGCTCTATCCGCGTGACATGCCCTGCCTGTTGCGCCCCTCCACCCTTGATCGGCTGAAGGAAGCCCAGGCCACGCTCCGCGCCCAGGGCTACGGTCTGCGTATCTGGGATGCCTGGAGGCCATCTGAGGTGCAGGAAAGGCTCTACTCCCACGGCGGCAGCACCGGCATGTTCCTTGATCCCAAAGTCGGCTGGTCGCGCCACTGCGGCGGTGTTTCACTCGATGCCACACTCGTCGATGCCAATGGTCGCGAACTGCCGATGCCGACTTACTTCGACGAAAACCTCGATCACGCCGCCAGCGATCAGACACCCAGTGATCCCATCGTGCGCAGGAATCTTTACATCCTGCATAGCGCCATGCGTGCCGCTGGGCTGCTGTCGCTCCCGTCCGAGTGGTGGCACTTCGATGATGCTGACTTCCTTCAAAACCCCGTACTCGTCGTACGAGGCAGGGATCTTGGAATTAAGGTTAGGTAATCGATGAGCTAGCTCTACTTCCGCATCAGATACGCGAAGAAGTCCTTCAAGTCGGCGTCGCTCATGCCTGTCGTCAGGCCTTCGGGCATGAGGGAGATCGGTGAGGCCTCCATTTTCTCGATGTCAGACTGCTTCACGGCGGTTTTGTTGTTGGCCATGTCTTTGATGACGATGCCGTTGGCATCCTGGGCGTCCATGAGGCCGGTGAGGATCTGGCCGCCTTTGGTTTTCACGATGTAGGCTCCGAAGCCTTCTCGGATCTCCAGGCTGGGGGTGAACATGTTGTCGAGCCAGAAGTCGGGATTGGCTCGGTCGTAGCCTGTGAGGTCGGGGCCGATCTGGCCGCCTTCATCGAAGAGTTTGTGGCAGATGGCGCAGCGGGCCATGAACTGAATCTTGCCTTTCTCGGCATCGCCGAGGCCGGTTTTGATCACGGCTTTGATGCGCTCAGCTTCTTTTTTCTTTTCCGGCGTGGGGCCGGTGACAAGAAGCCCGCGCCAGTGCTTTTCGATGGCAGCGTCGATGTCCGCGTCTTTGTGGAGGCTGAGCTGGCGCACGATGTCGGTGGTGAAGTGCTTCACCGGCACCTTCCAGTCGTTGACGAAGCTCACCAGGATCTGCGCCCACTCTTTGCGACCGGCCATGACTCGCAACGCATCCTCGCGCAGGGCCTTGTCACCAGCGATCTGGCCTTCCCAGCCGAGTAACAGAGCCTCGGGGATGCGTTTGTCGTCGAATTTGGCGGCGGCTTGGAGGATGCCGCGTTTGAGGCTGGGCGGGTTGGTGGCCTTTAAAATGGCCACCATGGGCATCACAGCCTCTTGTTTGCCGAGTTCGGCCAAGGTCTTCGCGATGGCGATGCGGGCGGTGTTGGTCGCTTTGACATCACCGAGCAGTTTGAGGGCTTTTTTCAAAGCGTCCGCGTTTCCGCTGCGCAGCGCGAGCGTGAGATCGCCGCCGCTTTGCTTCGTCATGTAGTCGTTGAGAGCCTTTTGCAGCGCCTCCGGCAGCTTCGGCATCTCCGCGCCTTCAAACGCAGACGCGATGCCCGCGATGAACTTGCCACGCAGGGTTTCATCGTTGGTGAGGGCGAGAAGGTCGGCGCAGGAATTGAGATTTTCCTCACCACCAGCGAGCGCGTAACGTTTCGCGAGCTTTTCGGCGAGGTGTTCGCGGAAGAGTTTGGTTTGGAGGAAGGCTGGATCGGCTTTGAGGAAGGTGAAGACGGCTTCGCGTTCTTTTTCGACCTTCGCTTCGAGTGCCCACCAGGCGAGCAATGGGAGATGACCGCTTTCGTCTTCGATGTCGCCAGCACGCAGAAGAAAGAGCGCACCTGCACTGGGCAGTTTCTTCGAGGAAGCGAGGATTTGAGCACACACCTCCAGATGCTTTTCTTCGCCGAGTGGAGGCAGGATTTGCTTCTCACCAGCCATCTTCCAAGCCCAGCGACGAATGTAGGGATCGCTATCATTGACCGGTGGAAGTTTGACGGCATCGAGGGCATCCAGCGCCCAAAGGGTTTCCAGGGTGCGAGGCATCGCTTTGAGCTTCGGCACGAGTTCGCTCATGTTTTGCCAGGCGATCTCATGGATGGCTTGTTTGCGGAACCATTCGTTGGGATGGCTGAGATAGCCGAGAAGCTCCTCACCACTCGCTTTGCTCAAATCGAAGGGCTTCAGCTTCGGCGCACCGCTCGCGGGCCGCACGCGGTAGATGCGGCCGCTGGTTTTGTGCCAATCATCGACGGGGCTGACGTGGCTGAGGCGGGTGTCATACCAGTCGGCCATGTAGAAGCCGCCGTCGGGGCCGACACCGGCCCACACGGGACGGAACCAGCGATCGGTGGTGGTAATGAGCTGCTCTTCATCCTTGGTTCGGAAGGTGGAGCCGTCGGGCAGACGCTCGCTGACATAGACAAGATTGTGCAAGGCGTTCGGGGCGATGATTCTGCCTTCATAAGCGCTGCCGAGCAGGCCGCCCTCATAGATGGTGAAGGCTTGTGGGAATCGTTTGTTGTCGCCCTCGTGCCGCATGTGCTCGAACCAGCCGAAGGCATACGGATTGGTGAGCGGGCCGTGTTTTCCCCAACCTTTGATGCCGTAGCTGCCCTGCTCGTAATGCATGCCTCGGGTGGCTCCGTTCGTGCCGGAGAAGAGGCGGCCTTTGCTATCGAAGTCGAGGCTGAAGGTGTTCCCGCCGCCCTCGGCGTAGATCTCGAAGGTCTTCTTCTTCGGATGATAGCGCCAGATGCACTGGCCTTCCCATTTCACGTTCTTCGTGTTCGCGCTGCTGACGTTGCCGGTCGTCGTGCTGCCGTTCGCGCCGTAAAGCCAGCCGTCCATGCCCCATTGCAGATTCGTGGCGACGCTGTGGGTGTCTTCGAGACCGAAGCCGCTGAGCTCGACCTCGGGATCTGCATCCGGTTTGGCATCAAAGTCGGCATCGGGGTAACTCAGGAGGTAAGGCGGATTCAGCACCCAGATGCGGCCCATGCCATGCAGCGCGGCGCTGGCGATGTTCAGGCCGGTGATGGCGTCTTCGTGCTTGTCGAAAAAGCCGTCGCCATCCGTGTCCTCGAAGACGGTGATCTTGTCCGCGCCTTTTTCGCCCCGTGGCGGCGGCAGCGGCACTTTGTCAAACTTGGCGCGCAGGTGTTGGTCGTAGCTGATGATTTTTAAACCGGCGGGGAACTGGTACTGGCGATACTGCGTGACCCACATGCGACCCTTCGAATCCCAGCTCACATAAAGCGGCTGCTCGACGACCGGCTCGTGCGCCATGAGGTCGATGGCGACATCGCTGCGCATTTTGAAGAGCTTCACCGCGTCCTGCGGCGCGGTCGGCGGGGTGTCGTCACGCATGACGCCGCGTCCGGGGCGTGTCTCGATGATTTTGCGCACGGCTTCATTGCCTGCGACATCGGTTTGAGCGGAGGCAGGAAGGGCGGAGAGGGCAAAAAAGACAGAAAGGGCACGGCGCATGGCGGGATAGATTACGAGAGGTGGGCGGGAATCCATCGGGGCGTGGTGATGAGATGAGATATTCGTGTGATGGCAGGCAGGCTTGCAAAGCGCAGGCTTTCGCTCTCTCCTCCGCGCCCTCATGTCCCACCATTCTTCGCCCTCCTCCCGCGCGCCATTTTGGCTATGGCCTCATTTATTGAGTTTGGAGGCACCTCTGATCGCGATGGCGTGGATGCTGGGGCTCGCGCATCTGAATCGTGTGCCCGTGATGCCCGGTGTGCTGGCCGGACTGGGACTCTGTGTGTGGATGATCTATGTGCTGGACCGGCTGCTGGACACGCGCGGGAAGGCAGACTCGGAGCTGGATGCGCGGCATCGGTTTCATCGTCGGCATCGTGTGGCTTTGCTCCTGGCCGTGCTGCTGGGGGCAGTCGTCACGATCTGGCTGGCCTTCTGGATCGTGCCTGCGGATCTGACCTGGCACTGCGTGACGCTGTCCGTGCCGATCCTGTTTTATCTGGCGATCTATGCGGGACATGGCAGCCAGCTTTTCTTTCGTGGCATCCTGCCGCTGGGTGGTTTGGGAATGCTGGCGTTCATTGGCACGGCCCCTTTGAAGACAGGTTTCAAACTCAGTCTGATGGGCCTCATCGTGTCGATGCTGCTGCTTCTGATGATTCGTCGCTATCAGGAACGGGTGAGGTCAGCCTTCAGCAAAGATGTGGCGGGCGGTGTGCTCTTCGCTCTCGGTTGCACTGCCTGGAGCCGGTTCATCCGCGATGGCTCGGACCCGGTGGGTGGTTTCGTGGAGTTCGTGCTGCTGAGCTGTTTGTTTGTTTCCAATCTGACCGGCATTTCTACACGCAACGTTCATCATCGCTGGTTGGCGGCTGGATTGGGTGCCGCTGTGGGAGCCGTGGCACTCACCGCTCGTGGTAATCTTGCCGATTCCATGAGTGTGCTGGCTGCATCCTGCGGCGCAGGCTTTGTTTTTTTACTGCTACTGGACTGGCGGCGGAAGTCGATGTCTGAAGAAGCCTATCGAGTGCTGGCAGATGTGGCGGTGCTCCTACCTGTTGCGGGTCTTTTCATCCAGGCATGAAAAAGGCCGGAGCGCTGAAACGCTCCGGCCTCGTGTTTGATCAGGCGATGGCCTGATTTGAATTAGTGCTCGTAACCAGCCTCACCGTGTTCGGCAAGGTCGAGTCCGGTGGACTCCACTTCTTCGGTCGGACGGAGGCCGACGATAAGCTTCACGACGATGGTGATGACGAGGGTGGCGACCACGCTCCAGACGATGGTCAGAGCCACGGCCTTGAGTTGGTTCATGAGGAGACCTTCTTTCAGGCCAGCGATGATGGAGTTGGCTTTCTCATCAGCGAAGACACCAGTGAGGATGGCTCCGAGGGTGCCGCCGACGCCATGGACACCGAAGGTATCGAGAGCGTCATCATAGCCGAGGATCTTCTTCAGGTAGGCCACGGCGATGAATGGCACCACACCAGCAGCGACGCCCATGATCACGGAGGAGGTGGCGGTGACGAAACCTGCACCAGGAGTGATGACGACCAGACCAGCGACGATGCCGGAGCAGAAGCCAAGCACGGAAGGTTTGCCACGAGTGATCCACTCAAGCAGGGCCCAGACGAAACCTGCGGTCGCCGCAGCGAGCGTGGTGGTCATGAAAGCATTAGAGGCAATGCCGTCAGCGCCAAGGGCAGAACCAGCATTGAAGCCATACCAGCCGACCCAGAGCATGCCGGTGCCGATGGCGCAGAGCACCATGCTGTGAGGAGCCATCTGCTCTTTGCCGTAGCCCTTGCGCTTGCCGAGGAGCATGCACAGGATTAGCGCGGACCAGCCGGAGGTCATGTGAACCACCGTGCCACCTGCGAAGTCGATGGCCTTGATGGCGGCATTAGGATTCAGCGGCCCGCACATGAAGCCGGTCGTGCTCCACACCATGTGGGCGAAAGGGAAGTAAACCACGAACATCCAGATGGCCACGAAGAGCAGCACCGAGATAAATTTCATACGCTCGGCGATGGCACCGATGATGAGCGCTGGCGTGATAATGGCGAAGCTGAGCTGGAACATGGCCCACATGGCATCACTGATCCACCAGTAGCCTGCCCCTGAAGCATACGGGGAAACTCCTTCGAGGAACTTGAACGAGAAGTCACCGATAAAGGCATTGCCAGCACCGAAGGAAAGACTGTAACCACAGGCCCACCAAAGGATCGTCACTAGACCAGCGATGCCCATGCACTGGGCGATCACGGAGAGGACGTTCTTTTTGCGCACCAGACCGCCGTAGAAGAGGAAGAGACCAGGGAGAGTCATGAAAATGACCAGCGCTGTACTTGTCATTTGCCAGGCATTGTGACCAGGGCCAGGGCCAGCGATGTTGGACTTCCACTCCTTGTCGCCATCTTTGCCCGCCTGACCATTGGTGACGTATTTTTCGAGGTCGAAAACACGTTGTTCGAGGGTGATGCCTGCAGGTTCAGCAGGGGCCGGTGCGGCTGGGGCTGCCGCCGGAGCCGTAGCATCTTGGGCAGAGATGGAGCCAGCAGTAAAAACAACTGTGGCCAGAATACCGCACAGAGTTGTGCGCCAGCGATGGGTGAGGTGCGTCATAGAATGAAGGTTGGTGGGTTGGTGGGTCTGAATAGACCGATCACATGACCGGATTTCGAACTCGCCAAACACGACCTAGCAAACCGCGTGCCAACTTTTCAAAGCGCTTTTTTCGATCTGCCTGGCACTGCCAAAAAAAATCCCCGGTCACGCAGGGTGACCGGGGATGATAAGACCCATCAGTTATCAGTGATTGCCTGTGATGTTGTATGCCACACCACCGTGCTCACCGATGTCGAGACCTTCAGATTCTTCTTCAGGGCTCACACGGAGGCCGAAGATGAGCTTCAGGACGAGGAAGAGGACAAAGGCAAAGACGAAGGTGAAGACGCCATAAGCAGCAACTCCTTTGAGCTGGCTCATGAACTGGGCGCTGCCCGCCTTGGCTCCGAAGAGACCGACGGCGAGAGTGCCGAAGATGCCACAGACAAGGTGAACGGAGATGGCACCCACTGGATCGTCGATCTTGATCTTGTCGAAGAAGAGGACGGCAAACACCACGATGGCACCGGCGATGGCACCGATGATGATGGCGTCCATCGGGGACATCTGATCTGCGCCAGCCGTGATACCGACGAGGCCGGCCAAAATCCCATTGAGAGCCATGGAGAGGTCGGGTTTCTTCAGCACGATGGTGGAAACCAGGGCCGAGACCACGCCACCAGCAGCAGCGGCGAGAGAAGTGGTCACCAGCGTGAGGGAAACCAGAGCTGGATCAGCGGAGAGCACCGAGCCGCCGTTGAATCCGAACCAGCCGAGCCAGAGGAGGAAGACGCCGATAGTGGCCAGCGGAAGGGAGTGACCGAGAATGGGTTTCACCTTGCCATCCGAGGTGTATTTGCCAAGACGAGGTCCGAGAAGAAGGACACCTGCGAGAGCACCCCAACCACCCACTGAGTGGACGAGCGTGGAACCAGCGAAGTCATAGAAGGGTGTGTCCAAACGGTTCAACCAGCCATTGCCCCACTTCCAGCTACCAGCGATGGGATAGGCCACGGCGACGAAAATGGTGGAGAAGAGCAGGAAGGTGCCCAGCTTCACACGCTCCGCGACAGCGCCGGAGACGATGGTCGCTGCGGTGGCGGCGAACATGGCCTGGAAGAGGAAGTCGGTCCAATAAGTATAGCCAACGTTGTAGCCTGATGTCAGACCGTTTTCTGGCAGAGGAAGACCGAAGCCAGCGAACTTGAACCAGAACTGCGAGTCACCATCAGCAAAGCCTGGATACATCAGATTGAATCCACACAGCGCATAAGTCAGGAGGCCGATGCAGGGGATCAACGTGTTCTTGAAGAGGATGTTGACCGTGTTTTTGGATTGCGTGAGGCCGGACTCCACCGTGGCGAAACCAAGGTGCATGATGAAGACCAGCGCGGCGGAGATCATCATCCACAGGTTGTTCACCGTGAAGAGTTCGATAGACGGCCCCTTGGCCTCTTCGGCAGGAGCTTCAGCAGGGGCCGCCGGGGCGGGTGCGGGCTCAGGAGCAGCCGGGGCTGGGGCAGCGGCCGGAGCAGCCGCAGCCGGCGGCGCGGCAGCATCTTGTGAGTGGGCCAGAGGCTCCAACGTGAGCCCCCAGAACGATACTGCCGCCGTTGCGGCGACAAGACATCCAGTCCATCTGTTTTTGGTCAGCATATTGATAGGTTGAGTTTGTTGGTGTGTTTGGCGGCTCCAGGAACCGATTACAAACCCACTAAGCAGGGGGCGTGCCAATCTTGTTTTGGCATCATTCAGCAACCTTAAACAAAGCCTCTCAACGTTCGTTAGAACTCGACATACCGCCCGTCAAAAACCACTCATGCTCGCTGCCACAGCAGCCCGAGGAAGAGCGGAAATTCTTTTCGTGAGCTGTTTTCAGCACGCGCTCTCGGCCCTGGCTGGCTCTCTTTATGGGAGTGCCATTCCTGGAATCCTGCCAGCGTCAGCCCGGCGGCAAAGGCCGGTGCCATGAGGGACTCGAGACTGCGGTGGATGCTCGTCGTGGTCTCGCTCTCCGCCTTTCCTGGATGCATGACGATGGGCACACTTATCGTGCTGCTGTAGGCATCCACACGGCGATACATGTGCTTTCCCTCACCCTCATAGCCCCAGCTCGACTGGCGCGGGATGCGGAAGGCGGGATGATTCAGCACCCAAAGCATGCGCCCGCCCGGCTTCAGCACGGCGGCCACAGCCGAACAAACCTTGTCGAGATGCTCGAGGTTTTGCAGGCAAAGAATGGCCGAGGCGGCATCGAAGTCGCCGAGCCCACCGAGCTGCGCGGCATCGCGATCGAAATAACGAATGGGCGTGCGGCCCGGGTAGGTGCGCGCTTTTTGAATCAGTGTGCGGGAGGCATCCACGCCAGTGACTTGCGCCCCACATTCCGAGAGGGCGCGGGAAAAGACCCCCTGCCCGCAGCCGAGATCGAGCACGCGCTCGCCACGCGCGGGCTGGAGCAAATCCAGCGCACGGGGGATGACGACCTCACGATACAGCTCGGAGCCACGCTCACCAATGATGCGGTCATACCAGTCCGCCGACTTCTCCCAGGATGTGCCGCCCACGCTGCGATCGCCTCCCCGAGGCGCACCGCGCGGCGACCCTTCACGACGTGGCGTGAAGCGGTTGGGCGTGCGTGAGCCGGTGGGTTTGCGAGGGCGTTCGGGAGTCATGGGGCTTTATGCAGCAAAGTCGCGCCGCAGGAAAGTGCAGGTATCAGAATCCCGCATGAGACTCACGACAACACTTTAAGTCCAACCACGCCGCTGAGGATCAGCATCACGCAGACGATGCGCCCGACCTCGCGTGGCTCGCCAAGCAGCGCCATGCCGACGATGGTTGTGCCTGCTGCGCCGATGCCTGTCCAAACGGCATAACCAGTGCCCACGGGGATCGTCTTCAGCGCCTGAGCCAGCAGGAGGAAGCTGGCGATCATCGTGAGCACGGTCACGACACTGATCCCAGGCTTCGTGAAGCCGACGGAATACTTCAGTCCGATGGCCCAGCCGATCTCCAGGAGTCCGGCAAGCACGAGATAGACCCAGGCCATCATGGCGGATCAGGGCTCCCGCTGCTGCTGCGAGGGAGCGCCGAGGGACTTGCGCACCTCGTTCGCGTAGGTGTCGGGCGTGGCGTGCTGAGTGTACTCGCGCGCGCCTTCGAACCAAGTCTGCGTCGTCGGCGTGTAGGCGCGGGCCACGGTGAGCAGCGTCTCCATGCTGATCGGCACGGGATGGCCGCTGTGGATGGCAGCGGAGAGAGTCATCTCTGCGGCGCGATCAAAGACGAACTTCAGATCTGCTCCCGAGAAGCCTGCAGTGGACTCGACAAGAGCGGTCGCATCGAGATTTGAGATCGGTTTGTCCTTCGCGAGGAGGTTGATGATCTGCTCACGAGCCGGGGCATCTGGCGGCGGCACGAAGATGGCCTGATCAAAGCGGCCCGGACGGCGGAAGGCAGGGTCGAGAGCCCAGGGCTGATTCGTGGCACCGATGACGAGCACACGCTGATTCTCACCACGCATCCCATCCATCTCGTGGAGGAATTGGTTCACCAGATTGCGGAGCTGGCTCTCACGCACATGACGGCGGTCCTGGGCCAGCGAGTCGAGATCATCAAAGACGAGCACGCAGGGTGCATTCGCCCGCGCGGTCTCGAAGATTTGATGCAGATTTCGTTCCGTGCTGCCGAAGTAGGGGTCAAAGATCTCATGCAGGCCTACCGATAAGTAGTTGCACGGCACCTCACCCGCGACAGCACGCAGCATCAGCGTCTTGCCACAGCCGGGCGGGCCATAGATGAGGATGCCGCCGCCCGTGCGCTTGCCATAGGCTTTGTAGAGATCGGGAAACTGGATCGGGTAGATGATCTTCAGGCGGATCTCCTCCTTCAGTTCCTCCATGCCGCCAACATCGGCAAAGCTCACGCCAAAGCGTGCAGGATCACCTGGGGCAAAGAAAGTCTCGGGCCGCCAGTCATAGGGCGGCTCATCCATCAGATCATCGGTGAAGTCGGGGGCGCTCGTGTCGCCTTCCTCAAAGCCTTCCGGCGTCGCAGGCTCGGCAGCCGGGGCCGGGGAGGTGCGGCGGGCATCCCGCACGGTCTGGCCCAGCTCACGCTCCAGCGGCGGATCACTCAGCGTGCCGTCGATCTGCGCCGCACGCTCGAAGTGCTCCATCGCCTTGGCCCGGTCGCCCTCGGCGAGATGGACACGGCTGAGCAGCAGATGAGCCTGCGCATCATTCGGGTTTTGCTGCAGCACACGCTCCGCACGCACGGCTGCGCCGGAGTTTTCACCCTGCATGAAAAGCACACGAGCCACGCCGAGCTGCGCATCCGAGTGCTGCGGCTCCAGCTCCAGCACATGCTCAAAGCTCTCCCGCGCATCTTCCAGATGCAGTTGCTCCAGGCACGCGTGGCCGAAGAGCAGCAGGAGAGAAACATTGTCCGGCGACTGCTCGAGGGCGTCGCGGATGGCCTGGAGGGATGACATGCCTTGCATTCTGGGGGGCTTGGGCGGACACCGCAAGAGGTGTCTTCAAAGGTGAAGTAACCGGGGCCGCGCACGACCGCCACAGATTTCTTTCGCGTTTGCCCCCTGCCGCGATTGAATGACCCGGCGCTCAGCACTGTCCTACGCGCGCCCCATTCCCTCCATGAGCCGCCGCCAACTGCTGATCGCACTCGCTGTCGCGCTTGCCCTGGGGGTGTCCTCTTTTATCAATTCCATCATGAACCGCCGCCAATTCCTCACCACCGCCCTCGCCGCCGCACCACTTACCCCCGCCCTGCGTGCGCAGGATCTCGAACTCACCGCCGAGCAGGTCCTCGTCCTCGTCCGCCGCAGCTACGCGCTGCAAAATCATCGCATGGGCGGCGAGCTGCGGGACGATGATACGGGCAAAACAGAGCCCCTGGAGCTCACCCTCACCGGCAGCGTCATGCGCTTCCGCTTTAAAAATGAACCGCCCGAGATCGTCCACCTCGACCTCACCACGAATCCCGCCACGCTCTGGCAGGTGAAGGCTGGCGGCAGCTCCCCCGTGCCACTCGGCAACGCCGCCGACTCCGTCCGCGGCATGGATTTTAACTATGAGGACCTCTCCCTGCGCTTCACCTATTGGAAAAACGTGAAGATGCTCGACGCCAATGCCCGCGTCAGCGCCGCCCGCGTGAAGTGCTGGCTCATCCGCGTCACCGCCCCAGATCAAAAAGGGCCGTACTACACCGTCGATCTCTGGGTGGAGAAGGAGAGCGGCGGCGTGGCGAAGATGGAGGCCTACAACACCGCCAGCAAAATGGTGAAACGCTTTCAGGTCACCAAAGTGCAGAAGGTCGATGGCGCCACCGTGCTCAAAGAGATGCGCATCGAGTCCTTCAATCCCCTCAACGGCGAGACCAAAGGCCGCACTTACCTCACTCTCGACAAGCCTGTGAAGCAGTAGGCGGTAACGCTGGATGCCCCCAGGATTTAATCCTGGGAGGCTACCCCCCAAGCTAGATCCTCTACTTTTCTGATAGCAACCCCGCATTTTGTGCGACTTCTGCGCCCTCGTTTCCCATGCTCCGCAAAGTCTTCCTCCTCTTCGCCCTCTGCCCTCTGCTCTCCGCCCAGGCCGCCGAGCCGCTGAAAGCCCTCCTGATCACAGGTGGCTGCTGCCATGACTACGCCAAGCAGCATCTCGTGCTCAGCCAGGGCATCCAAGCCCGCGCCAATGTGCAGGTCGATGTCATCTGGACCGATGACAAGGGTACCAACCCGCCGCTGCCGCTTTATGAGAAAGCCGACTGGGCCAAGGGCTACGACATCATCATCCACGACGAATGCGCCGCCAGCCAGAAGGACAAAGAGGTGCTCACCCGCATCCTCGATGCGCACAAGACCATCCCCGCCGTGCATCTACACTGCGCCATGCACAGCTTCCGCACCGGCGAGGATCGCTGGTTCCGCCACCTCGGCATGCAATCCAACTCGCACGGCCCGCAGGAGCCCATCGCGATCACGTTTGTCGATAAGGAGCACCCGATCACGAAGACGCTCGCGGATTGGACCACGATCAAAGAGGAGCTGTATAACAATGTGAACGTCTTTGACGCGCATCCGCTCGCGATGGGCCGCCAGATGGTCAAAGGCAAGGCGGTGGATGCCATCGTCGCCTGGACGAATGAAAAAGCCGGTGCCCGCAGCTTCAGCACGACCATCGGGCACAATACCGAGACCGTCGCCGATGCGCGTTACCTCGATCTCATCACGCGTGGCCTGCTCTGGGCCTGTGACAAGCTCACGCCGGACTACCTGACGCCGTTCACGGGGCAGAACCAAGTGACCCTTGTGCCCGCTAAGGCGGCTACGCCGCCGATTTCAAATCCCAAATCTCAAATTTCAAATTGGCTGAAAGCCACAGCGAGCAGCGAGGAGAGCGGCAAAGGCAATTTCGCGTGGAAAGCCATCGATGGCGATGAAGGCACACGCTGGTGTGCTGGCGATGCCTCCAAGCCGCAATCTCTCACGCTGGAGTTTGAGAAGCCGCAGGACCTCACGGGCCTCGACATCGTGTGGGAGAGCAAAAACAACGCGTATCAGCATCACATCGAAATCGACGGCAAAGTCGTCGTGACGACCACGACGGCCAACACGCACTCTTTGGAGGCCAAACAGGCCAAAAAGCTCGTCATCACCTGCACCGGCACGAATCAAGGCGGCTGGGCCAGCATCCGCGAGGTGCGCCTCAAAGGCCCGGGCATCAAAGCAGTCACTGCAAAACCGTCCGACAAGTCTGACCTGTCGGACCCGTCCGACAAAACGGACTACTCGAAGAGCGGAAACGTGCCCCCGCGCATCGTCAAACTCATGCCAGAGGAGGAAGCAGCCATTTTGAAGGACGTGAAGGTCGCCGAAGGCTTCGAAGCCACCCTTTTCGCGAACAGCGCCGCGGCGAACTATCCTGTTTTCGTCGCAGCGGAGCCGGATGGCACGCTTTACGTTTCCTCGGACGGAAACGGCTCGCTGGGCCGCAATCCGAAGCGCGGTCGCGTCATCCGTCTGCGCGATCTCGATGGCGATGGCCGCGCGGATGAGACGAAGGTCTTTTGCGAGGTCGATGCGCCGCGCGGGCTCGTGTGGGATCACGACCGGCTTTACCTCGTGCATCCGCCGCACCTCAGCGAGTTCATTGATGCCGATCACGATGGCGTCGCGGAGAAGCAGAACATCCTCGTGAAGGACATCGCCTTTGGTTACAAAGATCGGCCCGCCGATCACACCACGAACGGCCTCAGCCTCGGCATCGACGGCTGGCTTTACATCGCGGGTGGCGACTTCGGCTTCCTGAAGGCCACCGGCACCGATGGCAAGACGCTCCAGCATCGCGGCGGCGGCGTCATCCGCGTGCGTCCGGATGGCACCGGCCTCGAAATCTACTCCACCGGCACGCGCAACATCCTCGAAGTCGCCATCAGCCCGCTGATGGACATCTTCGCCCGCGACAACACGAACGACGGCGGCGGCTGGAACGTGCGCTTCCACCATTTCACCGGCCTCGACGATCATGGCTACCCGCGCCTCTACAAAAACTTCAACGACGAGTGCATCCAGCCCCTCGCCGACTACGGCGGCGGCAGCGGCTGCGGCGCGGTTTACATCGACGAACCCGGCTTCGGCCCCTGGAACAACGCTCCCTTCACCTGCGACTGGGGCAGCGGCGCTCTCTGGCATCATCAGGTGAAGCCCAAAGGCGCCACCTTTGAAGAAACCCGCAAGCCCGAGCCCTTCATCAAAATGACCCGCCCCACCGACGCCGATGTCGATGGCATGAGCCGCGTCTATTGCGCCAGTTGGAAAGGCGCGACCTTCGATTGGGCCGGACCGGATGTCGGTTACATTGTGCAAGTGAAGCCAAAGGGCTTCAAAGCGGAGCCGCTGCCGGATTTCGCGAAGGCCAGCGAGAAGGATTTGGTCATGATGCTCGATCTCGGCAAGCCCCATAGCTATCGCCGCCGCATTGAAGCGCAGCGTGAGTTGCTTCGTCGTGGCAGCATGTTTACGGAGGTTTATCAGCGCCAATTTGCCGACATGAGAACGGTTGAGCGAAACCGTGTGGATGAAGCTCGGGCGCTTTCTCAACGATCAGATAACCAAGCAGTGGATGCATTGAGCACTCTCGCAGCAAGCCAAGATCCGATAGTGGTTCATGCCACAACCAATGCGATGGCTAAGACGAGGAATTGGAAAGAGATACTCATTGCGATGAATCAGTGCTCGGACCCGACACCATTCCTTCGAGCGTTGGCAAAGATTCATGAGCCCGGAGTCATTGACGAACTCGATGCAATGCTTGGCCGTGTGACTGATTTAAAGATGCGCCAGGGCATCCTCGCGGCGCTGTGCCGTCTCCATTTCAAAGAAGGCGAGTGGAAGGGCGATTCGTGGGGCACGCGGCCGGACACGCGGGGGCCGTATTACCAGCCGGAGGCTTGGAGCGAGACGCCAAAGATCGCCGTGGCGCTGAAGGACGCGCTGGCGAAGGCCACGCCGGAGGAAGCGGCCTTTTTGGTGAAGGAGCTGAACCGCAACCGCATCCAGTTCAACGAAGCGCAGCAGCGCATCCTCGAACTTGCGAAAAAGGACCCGAAGGTGCTGCCGGAGCTGGCGGCACAGATGGCCAGCGCGGAGGAGATTCCGGCGGAGGCGGTGCCGCTGCTCGTCGGACTCGTCCGACAGGTCGGACCCGTCGGACCAGCGACGCTTTCACAAGCGATCATCGCCCTCTCGAAAACCGACAGCGCGGACGGCGTCTCCGCCACACTCGCCGCGCTGGAGCCACTCAAGAAAATCCCGGACTCCGGCAAAGACTACGATGCCGCTTTGGCCGCCTTCTTGAATGCGCCGAAGCTCGAAAACCACCATCAGCTCGTCGAGCAGATCGCCGAGAAGGGCGAGTGGCCGGTGTCGATGCATGCGAATGCCGCGTTGCTGAACCTCGCGAACCGTAAAACGGGCAGTCCGGAGTCCATCCAGCTCACACAGAAGGCGCTCGACAAGGGCTGGGCTGATCCGAAGCACCGCAAGCTCATCATCGACGCCATCAGCGCTTCCAAGCACATGCCCAGCGCCTCCAAGGTGCTCGCCGCGCTCGATGATCCCGATGCCGAGGTCAAAGGTGCCGCCGAACGCGCTGCGAAGGCCATGCGCATCCAGAAGATCGAAGACAAAACGCCCAAGCTCATGACCTTGAAGCCCGAGGAGGCCCTCGCGGCTGTTTTGAAGGAAAAAGGCAACGTGGCGCTCGGCGAGCAAATTTTCACCAAAGCCACCTGCGTGGCCTGCCACACCGTGAAGGAGACGGAAGCCCAAAAAGGCCCCTACCTCGGCAACATCGCCCAAACCTACAAGCGCCCCGATCTGGCTCAAAACATCCTCGATCCGAACAAGACCATCGCCCAAGGCTTCGCCAGCGAGATGATCACGATGAAGGACGGCACCGCGCAGATGGGCTTTATCACCCTCGAAGGCGCGAACGAGGTCAAACTGCGCAACATCGCCGCGCAGGAATTCACCTTCAAAACCGCCGACATCAAAGACCGCCAGAAGCTCCCCATGAGCATGATGCCACCCGGTTTGATGATGAACTTCACGGTGCTCGAGTTTGCGAGCCTGCTGGATTACCTGGAGTCGCTGGTGAAGAAGTAAAACGAACTTTCCAGCTCGTTGTCAGGGGTGTGCGGAGGAACGAGTTGGAAAACTCGTTCTACGTCAAGCCAGTACCGACTTCACCACCTCACCGTGAACGTCGGTGAGGCGGAACTGACGGCCCTGGAAGCGGAAGGTGAAGCGCTCGTGGTCGATGCCCATGAGGTGCATGATCGTCGCCTGGAGATCGTGGATGTGGACTTTGTCCTTCACGGCGTTGAAGCCGAATTCATCACTCTCGCCGTAGCTCATGCCGGGATTCACCCCGCCGCCTGCCATCCAGACGGTGAAAGCATACGGATGATGGTCGCGGCCCCACTGCTTCGTGTTGGCGATGTCGCCCTGCAAAAAGGGTGTGCGGCCAAACTCACCGCCCCAGATGACAAGCGTGTCTTCCAGCAGTCCCCGTTGTTTGAGATCTTTGATCAATGCTGCACTCGGAGCATCCGTGTCCTGGCACTGAATCTTGAGCTGCGTGTTCAGATTCCGATGCTGATCCCAGCCTGCATGCATGAGCTGCACGAAACGCACGCCGCGCTCCGCCAGACGGCGCGCCATGAGGCAGTTGTAGGCGTAGCTGCCCTGCCTCAAGACATCGGGACCATACATGTCGAGGATGTGCTTGGGTTCCTTCGAGAGATCGGTCAGTTCTGGCACACTGCTCTGCATCCGATACGCCATCTCATACTGCGAGATGCGCGTGGCGATCTCGGGATCACCATGATCGCGCAGCTTGATGGAGTTTAACTCGTTCAGGCCATCGAGCATCGTGCGGCGCACTTCGCGGCTCATGCCCTCAGGATTGCTGATATACAAAACCGGATCGCCACTGCCGCGAAACTTCACGCCCTGATACTTCGAAGGCAAGAAGCCGCTGCCCCAGTAGAAGTCATAGAAGATCTGGCCGCAGGAGGCTTCTTTGTCACGGCTCGTCATCACGACAAACGCGGGCAGATCCTCGCACTCACTGCCGAGCCCATAGCTCAGCCACGAGCCAATCGCCGGACGCCCCGCCTGCTCCGCACCGGTCATGAGAAAGGTGATCGCGGGCGCGTGGTTCACTTGCGTCGTGTGCATGGATTTGATGAAGCAGAGATCATCCGCAATCTCGCCGATGTGCGGCAGGAAGGAACTCACCGTCGCGCCGCTTTTGCCATGCCGTGAGAACTCTGTGATCTCGCCAAGCACTGGCCGCGCCGTTTGAGTGCCCGTCATCGTGCTGAACCTCTTCCCCGCCGCCACACTGTCGGGGATCTGCGTGCCGTGCATCTTCTTGAGCATCGGCTTGTGATCAAAGAGATCGACATGCGAGGGCGCGCCGTTTTGCAGTAGATAGATCACCCGCTTCGCCTTCCCCAAGAAATGCGGCAGCGCCGGAGCCAGTGGATCAGGAGCCTGCGCCGCGAAGCCCTGCTTCGTCATCAGCGATCCCAGCGCCAGTCCACCCAGCCCCATGGCTCCCTGCCCGAACAAAGCACGGCGGGTTCGGTTGTGAAAATGGATGGCGGTATTCGGCATGGTGAAGCTGCCCATTCAACGGCATCAATCCCCGGCTTCTTGTGAATGAAGCATGACCCGGTGATGTCCTGACCCGGGTCATGTAAATATTTTCGATCATCGCTCCCAGTTGCTGCGTTTTCTAGCCATGCCCTCCAACGTCCTCGGAACTCCTCTCAAAGGCTGCTGCCATGATCCCATGACCGGCTTTTACCGCGACGGCTACTGCCGCACCGGCCCCGATGACAAAGGCCTGCACACCGTCTGTGCGGTGATGACGGCGGAGTTTCTCGCCTTCAGCCGCGCGTGTGGCAATGACCTCTCGACTCCCGTTCCCGAGTTCGACTTCCCTGGATTGAAACCCGGTGACCGCTGGTGCCTCTGCGTCACTCGCTGGGCCGAGGCTCTGGCGATGGGCATGGCGCCCCAAGTCATGTTGGAGGCCACGCACATTCACGCGTTGGAGTTTGTCTCGCTCGAGGATCTGCGGGCTCACGCGGCAGTGTGAACACAGAAGAAGAACTCAGCCCTCTGGAGCGGGCTCCACAGGTGGGGCAGGAGGCGGCGGGACAGGTGCGGACGCAGGTGATGGAGGTGCCGAGGTGCCATCCATGCTGGAGATGAAATCTGGCACCAGCCTTTCACTGGCACCTGCAAGAATGGAAAGTGTGATCATGCCCCAGAATGAGTCGTCTCCTGATGTCGCATCGGCGAAAGCGCCGAGCACCAGATTGGCCTTGGAGGCGGCAACCAAAAGCAATGCCCCAATCCCACCGGTGAGAATGCGTGCCGTGCTTTCCCAGAAGACCAGCCAGTCGCTGGAGAAGGGTTTGACCTCCAGCGAGTGCATGCGCGTGAAGCTGAAAAGCAGCGCCCCGACCGCCCCGAGAGGAATCCACAGAGCGAACTCGTTCTCCGGCGTGATGCCCGGCCCCTGATGAAAAAAGATCCAGAGCCAGCCGATCAGACCTGTGACCGCCGTGATGAAGGCGGATGCCACCACACGCTTCAGCCTCGTGTTATCCGCGACGACACTACTGATGACCTGATCCGCCTTCGCGAGGCATGCCTTTGCCGGTGTGAGATCTGCCGCATTATGCAGCTTGGCAAAGACCTCGGCGATGAGGCGGCGCATGGCCAGCAGTTGATGCTTGTCCTGCTTGATACCAAAGAACGACTGATCTCCGAGAGTCAATGACTCCAGTCTGGAAAGCTCAAAGCAGACCTCCTCCGAACCAGGAGGGAAGGCAAACTGGCCGCGGTATTGCACACGAAGATTTTCATCCAGATACACGATGAAAACGGAGTTCTGATAGATCAGCTCGCGGATCGTGGCATTGAGCACGGGATCTTTGCCACCCTCCCTCAGCCCGGAGATGTCGGAGATGTAACCAGCTTCGTTTGGCACTTGCTCGATCGATTCAAATCCCTGTGAGAAGGCGGCTTGCTGGTGCTGGGCGGTGATGTGTTCTGGAGACATAAGTGTGAGTTTAATCTTTTTCTCACCTCTCTTCCAAGCATCATTCTTTTGTCACCACCTCATCGAGATTCAGCAGCATGAGGCAAAGGCTCGTCCAGGCGGCGTGCTCGGCGGCATTCAGCTTCGCATCGGCTTTGTGCTCGCCGACTTGGAGGAGCTTTGCTGCCTCGGGTGCGGCTTGCGTCCGGAGTTTGATGAGCTGCTTCTGAAGCACGGCTAACTCTTCCGGTTTGGCATCACGATTCGTGACGGTGCGGAAGGCGTGTAGGAGTCGTTTTGTGTCATCGCCGGGGGACTTCATGACCTTCTCGGCAAGCACTCGGGCCGCTTCGACAAAGGTTGTGTCATTCAGCGTCACCAACGCGTGGAGCGGTGTGTTGGTTCGCGTGGCTTTCACGGCACAGACTTGGCGGGTGCTGTTATCAAAGAGCATCGTGGGGCCGACGATGCGCCGCCAGAAGACATAAAGCGTGCGGCGATAGAGCGCGTCTCCGTGGTCCTGGACATAGGTCTTCTTGCCGAAGGTGGCCTCCTCCCAGATGCCCTCGGGCTGGTAAGGCTTCACGGAAGGCCCGCCGAGCTTCGGATTCAAAAGCCCCGAAAGCGCCAATGCCTGATCCCGTAGCATCCACGACGGCATGCGGAATCGCGGACCGCGTACTAGCAGCCGATTGTCTGGGTCCAACTGCGAACTGTGAGCCGAGAACTGCGAACTTCTCTGATATGTCTCGCTCGTGACGATGAGCTTGATCAGATGCTTCACATCCCAGTCGCTCTCCATGAACTCAGCGGCGAGCCAGTCGAGCAATTCACGATGCGGTGGCATCTCTCCCTGCACGCCGAAATCCTCCGCTGTCTTCACCAGACCGATGCCAAAGAGCGATTGCCAGAAGCGATTCACCGTCACGCGAGCGGTCAATGGATTGTCCCGATGCACGAGCCACTGTGCGAGGCCGAGCCGGTCTTTCGGTGCTTCTTTCGCCATCGCTGGCAGCACGGCGGGTGTCGTGAAGCTGACCTTGGTCGTGAGCGGTTTGTCGTAGGCTCCTTTGTCGAGAATGAAGGTCTCACGCGGCTGCGGGAGTGTGTCCATGATCATGACTTTCGTCACCGCATTGCTGGCGGCGGTCTTCTCGCGCTGGGCGGCGAGAAGCTTGCTCAACACGGCCACATAGGCGGCATCCTTGCCTTTGAAATAGCCGATGGCCTCCAGCAGTGCATCGACCCCGCGATTCTTCGGCTCAGCTTTGGCGAGAGTGCTGGGCAAGTTGCCAGGTAGATTGATCGCCTCTGATTCAGTCAACGGCTTGCCAGCAGCGCGCGGGAATTTCTTCAGCTCAAAGGCCTCTACCTCAGCGGCGATCTTGCCCACAGTGGCATTGGCATTGACCGTGCGCGCAAGCTCGGCTGGTGTGCTCATGTCCATGGCAGGCGCGGCCTGACCACTGCGGCCTTTGCCGTCCTCGCTCGTTTGATTGAAGACATCGTAGAGCGCGAAGTAGTCACGCTGCGTGAGCGGATCAAATTTGTGATCGTGGCACTTCGTGCAGCTCAGCGTCAGGCCCATCCAGACGGTGCCGGTGGTTTCCACGCGATCCATCACATTCTCCACCCGCGTCTCCTCGGCGATGCGCCCACCTTCGCCATTGATCATGTGGTTGCGGTTGAAGCCACTGGCGAGCTTTTGCTCAGTGGTGGCCTTTGGCAAAAGATCACCTGCGAGCTGCCAGATCGTAAATTGATCGTAGGGCATGTTGTCGTTGATCGCCTTCACCACCCAGTCGCGCCAGGGCCACATCGTTCGTTCGGGATCGCCCTGGTAGCCGTTGCTGTCGGCATAGCGTGCGGCGTCCAGCCAGTCCCAGGCCCAGCGCTCGCCGAAGTGGGGGCTGGAGAGGAGTCGTTCGATGAGATCGGTCTGATCAGACGGATCAGACGGATCAGACGGATCAGACGGATCAGACGGATCAGACGGATCAGGAGGCAGGCCGGTCAAATCCAGCGAGAGCCTGCGCACGAGGGTTTCGCGTGATGCGGGTGGATTTGGCTTCAAGCCTGCCTCGACGAGTTTTTGGTTCACAAAGGCATCAACAGGATGCTTCGCTCCTGCTGGAACGGTTGGGCGCTTCACCGGCTCGAAGGCCCAGTGTTTTCCCCACTTCGCCCCTTCGCTGATCCATTGCTTCACGAGCTGCTTCTGCGCCTCGGTGAGCTTGCGATTGCTCTTCGGCGTGGGCATCACTTCGTCGGGATCATCAGAAAAGAGACGCTTCACCAACTCGCTGTCATCAGCTTTACCTGGAACGATGGCGCTGCTCTTCGCGGCCTTTTCATCATCGAGTCGGAGATCACCTTTCCTCTCGGCGGCATCCGGGCCGTGGCAGTGGTAGCAGTTTTCACTGAGGATGGGCTGGATGTCGCGACTGAAATCAATCGCCGCCACGACTGGTGTGGCGAGAAAAAGCAAGGCTGGAAGGAGGCGGCTCAAAGTGCGGTGATCAACGGGCAGGTCCGGCGGCCTTTTGCAGCTAGGCTGGATTCTCCATGACGAAACAGGCCCGCCATGCCGGAGCATGACGGGCCAGCGACGAGACAATCCAACGCTCGACACTTACGGTGTCCAGTTTGCCCATGGGTCCGTGCTCATGAAGCCGGAACCTGTGCCTGCTCCAGTGATGGCCAATCCGCCCACATGTGCCTCGAAGCGTGCCACATAGTTCCCGGAGGCGATGCTGCACACCTGCACGCCGATGTCTCTGAAGATATTCTGATGCACACGGCAGGACTGCACCACGATGGTGATGCCGTGGGAGCAGCCCATCACGCTGTTTCGCGCCACGGTTTGATGCCCCTCACTGCCGAGCCAGATGCCGGTGTGCCCGCCACTGGTGTTATTGCCTTCGATGAGCGCACGGCGGCCTTCGGAGAGGATGCAGGCACCCTGCACATCTGACACGCTGCTGTTCATGAGCCGCACGCCTTCACCCAGCAGCTTGAAGCCGACGCCCCGGCGCTCGACCGCCACCTCCTGCCCACCCGTGCCGCCGTGTCCGCTGCTCACGCAGCCGGAGGCCGTGGTGCCGATGCGCAGGCGAAAGCCGCCCCACAGGCTGGTGGCGCTGCTGCCGCTCTGGATGCTGCGGGCGGAGCAGTCGCTGATCTTGCCATTCTTCACATCAAAGCCCCACGCGAGAGTGCAGTCGCTGGCATGGCAGTCAGAGACAGTCCCGCCATCGATGGAAAAAGCCGCCGTTTCATGCGTCCAGGTATCGACCGCCACAGATTTTACATTGCACTGGCTCACGCTGACATCGCTGCCCTGGATGCCGCTGCTGCCATTCCACCCACTCACCGTGCAACGCTCTGCCACGCTGCCGCTGCCGAGCGCCATGGCCGCGCCAGCGCCCGTGCCACGCACGAGGCTCACGCCACTCACCCGCGATCCTGAACCCACGGTGAGGCCGCTCGTCGTGGCGGCGCAATCACTCAGCGTGCAGTCCTGCACCTGCGCATGAGCTTCGAGATGGAAAACACTGGCTCCCGGAGCGCCGCTGCCGCAGCTCTCGGCCAGGCAGTGGCTCATCTGAATGACGTTGCGGTTAGGCAAAGGAATCGCCGGAGCTTCGATATGCACTGCAGAGCTCGTGCAGGCATTGAAGGACAGCTTTTCCAACTGCGCTCCGACATTGCCCGGCAGAGGGCTCGAGGTGCTGATGCCGGTGGCGAGGCCCGAGAAGGTGCCGTTGTAGATCTTTACGCCCGTGACACCCGAAGCTAGGCGGATGCCCGTGGTGGCGATGCTGGCTCCAGTGTCGCGCTGAATGGTGAAGCCGCGCATGTCGAGCGTCACATTGTCCGCGGCGATGATGATGCCCGCGCCTTTGATCACGGCGAGGTCATCGCTGAGGTAGTAGCTGCCGGGTTTGTTGATGATGTAATGCGCGGAGGCATGGCTGATATCGACAAACATCGGCACGCCCCAGGGGCCATTGAGCAAATCATGACGCGGTTCGATTTGATGGAGTGTTTTCATCGTCGGCATCGGCTCGCCGCTGGAGCCGAGAGGACCGGCGACGCCGACTGCTTGGCCGCCTGTCGGCGGTGGTGTGAGCAGACCTTGGGAGAAAGCGCTGCTGGTGAGCGCGAGGATGAGGAGTGTGGTGGTGAGGTTCGTTTTCATGGGATGGGTGGTGTTTGAGTAGATTCGAGTGGCACTCGAATGGATTGAGGAAATCAGGGGTGAAGAGGCTGGCGGACGACGACGCGGTAGAACTGGCGAGCCGTGTTTTCCGGCAGCTCGATGACGACGCCGTGTTCGTCGGCACCTGCGGGTGGTTTCAGCCCAGTGGCAAGATTCACCCAAGAGTTTGGAGCCATGCTGGGACTGCCCTGCACATCATAGACACGGCCAGGAGCCACCTTCCAATCCAGCGCGATGCCCTGCGGCGTGTGCTCGGTGTGGGTGGTGCGGAAGGTATCGCCTGCGGCATCGGAGCGGGTGCCGGCGAGGTATTCATCCAGGTCGCTCACGCCATCGCCATCGAGATCACCCGTGGCACCGAGGGTGTCGAGTGAGATCGGCAGACCCGCCAGCCACAAAGCGCGGCGCTCGTGCGCATCCGGGATGCCGTCGTCATCGGTGTCATCACCCGTGGCGATGGCATTCACGGCGAGGTAGGCCGTGCTCACCGCATCCAATTTGATCCAGCCGATGTTCCCGCCGTAGGCATAGCCGCTGAATTTTCCCGTCGTGAGATCGAGATGCGGGGCATGGCTGCCCATGGCGGCGGCACTGGCCCAGTCGAACTTCACCCAACCAAAGTTGGCACCATAAGCATGGCCGCTGAGTGCTCCGCTGGCCGGGTCGAGGTTCACGCCATAGTCGCCGCCAGTCTGGGAATACTGGGTGCCGTCGGTGGGCAAGCCGTCGCCGAGATGCAGCCAGCCGAGATTGCCCGCATAGACATAGCCGGAAGCGAAGTAATCCGTGACCTGCGGTGCCGCGCACTCCGCACCGCTGCCCCATTTGGCATTGAGCCAGCCGACATTGCCGCCGTAAATCCACGCGCCGTTGAAGGCCGAGAAGGAGGGTGAGCTGGAGCGCCTGCGAAAGAAAAGACTCACATCGCCAGCCGCTGGTGTCGTGTCGCCATCATGTTGAAAAGTTACACATGGCCTGCCGTCGAGGCCGACGGCGATGTTCGGGAATGCCATGCCATGAGCGCCGCCGATGTCGGTGACGATTTCATAATCCGTCCGGATGAGGTGGCCGCAGTTGCTGATCCAGGTCATGGCCACATCGTTGAGGCCTGGACCGTAGGCCGCCTTCCACATGAGCCACACCACTTTGCGTGATGCATCGTAGGCCATCTTGGCGAATTCAAAATTCATGGTGCTGGAGGCGATCTCCAGGAAGCCGGACGCGCCCGCCTGATTCTGCCAGGTCAGGCCATCATCACGGGAGTGACCGATTTTCATCCGGTAGTCAGGCACGCCAAAGGCATCTTTTTCATTCGTATGCCAGCCGAGGTGGCAGACGCCCTGGTCATCCACGAGCAGGTAGGGGTCCCACTGCTGGCCCGCGCCGCCTGCGGCAGAAAAGGCTGCCCCCCAGTTCGCGCCGCCGTCATGACTGACGATCATGCGCACGTCCCAGTCATCGGTGGTCACCTCCTCTCGCCAGGTAAAGGCGATGGTGTCACCGCTGACTGCGCTGAGGTTCGCGTTGGCGAAGGCGGCGGAGAGTGCGTCTGAAGTGGTGAACTGCCAGGCTGCCTCAAAGCTGCCGCTGGAGGCCGCTCGCCGCCTGTAAAAAACCTCGGAAACCGAGATTGGGCGCGTGGAGGAGGAGAACGACCAATGGGGATCAACAGGAGTACCCTCATGCCAGATCAAATGCGTGCGGTCCTGACGATCCACGGTGACATGGTAGTAGCCGTAGCCGCCGGTCAGAGGGTTCGAGGCGATCACTGTGCTGTCCAGCCATGCACCGCTGCCGGTGTCCTGGCGCGCATAATAGAGCTGCCTCACTGGCGAGCCGCTGCTGGTGTCGATGCCGCTCCAGACCAGATGCAGATCATCATCTGGCCCCAGCGCCGTGCTGGGGTGACCCTGGCCGAGCGGAGCAGTGCCCAGCGGATTTAGAAGCACCGGGCTGCTCCAGGTGGTGCCACCATCAATGGAACTGGTCTGGTAGAGCTCATTGCCCCCTGTGCCGGTGAATTCAGAATAAGTGCAGATGATGCGCCCGGAGCTGGTGACGACGAGGTTGTTTTGCACGCCGCCGCCCGCGCCTGCGCCGAGAGCCTTGGGCAATGTGGTCTCCACCGGCCAGTCAGCATCGGCGGTGGCGAAGGCTGGGTGGGTGATGAGGAGAATAAACAGCGAGGCGCGAAACGGGTTCATGCCCGGTGATGCACGGACTCGCGGAGATCGTTACAGGCGCTGCGAAATTATTTTCGGAGCGTGGAATTTTCAGCCCGTAGCAGGCGGTCGTTCGGTGAAGGCATGACGAATCACCTCTAACGCTGCTTCATCATCCAACATGGTTGTAGGCTGTGCGTTTTGTTGATGCCAGACTTTTTCTGCGACCCATCCCAGCAGTCTGGCAAGGCCGCACTCCGGTGCGCGTTCAGCTTTTCATGGACGATCAGAGTCCACCAAGGAAAAGGTGGGCCACCACACAATCACCGCCTGCAAAACAGCCTCAATGATTCAGCCTTTCGAAGCGGGGTCATCAAACTTCCAGCTCGTCTTGAAGTCGGCGCTGAGGGGCTGCTTGAGCAGACTGGCGCGGATGAGTTCTATGGGGATGGGGCCGAGGTGGAGGATGGTGTCGTGGAACTGCTTTTCACTCATCTTGCCGCTGGCGACGAGTTCCTTGTGCAGGGCAATGAGCTGGAGGCCGCCGAGCATGTAGCCGCATTGGTAGAGCGGTGAGTAGGCACCTTTGATGAAACGGCGGACCTCGCTGGTTGCGCCGAATTTTTCATGGCCGACACGCTCGACGAGGAACTTCACCATCTCATCCGGCTTCATCTGGCCGAGATGGAATTTTAGTGTGACGATGATTCGCGCGCAGCGGTGCATGCGCCAGAAAAGCGCGCCGATGCGGTCTTCAGGCGTGGTTTGATAACCAAGTTCCCACAGGCGCATCTCCCAGTAAAGCGCCCAACCTTCAACGTAGAACGGTGTGCTGAAGTGCCGTCGATGGGGGAGATGCCGCGCGGCCATGTAACTCTGCAAATGATGGCCTGGGATGAGTTCATGAGGGACGACGTTGCGCATGAAGGGGCGGTTGTTCCCACGCATGGACATCATCTTGTCCTCATGCTTCATGGCTTCGTTCGCATATGCGACGAGGATGTCGTGCCCGCTGTAGGCAGCGTAGGGCATCTGCTTTTGTTCCTGCGGGGCAAGCATGCGGGTGCCCCACCATTCCGCACAGTCGGCGGGGATGGTGACGAGGTCACGCTTGGTGAGGAAGTCGATGGCGCGTGCACCCTCGCTTCGGACGAAGGTTTCCTGCTCACCGGGGCGCACATATTGCAGCTTCACGCGGAGGAGAGCCTTTTTCCAATCGTCGCCGAGCTTCATGTCCTGCGCGGCTTTCTTCATCTCCGTCTCACACCAGATGAACTCACGCTCGGCGATGTGAATGAGCTCATCGGGCGTGTAGGGGATGAATTCGTGCGCGAGTTGTTCCTGAAGATTGCTGGCACCCTGGGCTTTTCCGAGCAGCGGGGCGTCGTCCTTGTTCTTCATGCCGGCGATTTCTTCGCGGAGGTATTTGGCGTAGCCTTCGAGTGTCTTGGTGGCCTCGTCATGGGGCTGCTTCATCCACCAGGAGAAGTCAGGGAGGAAGCCGTTGTAATTGCCAAACCAAATTTTCAATGACTCGCGCATGGCATCAGCGGACTCGGAGGCGTGCAAAGCCTGAAGAGGCGTGGGCAGGGCAGGGGAGCCGTCTTTCTTCCCGGCCTCCAGCTTCTTGTCTTTGGCGACCTTGAGCTTGGCCTGTAGATTAATGACCTCCTTCGCCAAGGGGGCGAGAGAGGTGGCTGCTTTCTCAACATTCAGTGGATCGCCATGTACACGCTGCTCGGTGAGGCTGTCGATGATGGGGCGGAAGTGAAGCCAGGGAGTGAGTTCCTGCGCATCATCACGTCGATCTCCGAGACGCATGAGGGAGGCTTCGAGATCATTGCGGCAGAGGATGAAGTCGATCTGATCAGCAGGCGGAAGCTTGGCGAATTCGAGCTTGCCGAGCTTGTCATGCCAGCTTTGAAGCATCTTCTGTTCACGGTCCATGGCTTTGGCGGAGTCGCCCGTGATGGACCAGTGTCGCTGCAGCAGTTCGGCATCAGCGGCGTATTGCTCGATGAGCTCTCGCGGGCTCTGGGCGGCGAGGGAGGACGAGAGACAAAGGAGAAGGAGAATGCGAGACACGCCACGATTGGAACGGGGAATCGCTGGGAAAGCAAGCTGGGGCTTGGGGGGCCAGTCTTACCGGCTCAGCTTGTTGTACTTCTCCACCAGTTCATTGAACTCAGTGGTGCGCGCATTTAGCTTCGAGATGGCTTCATCACGCTCTTTGGCGAGCTGCTTCAGAGCAGCGTTGGCTTTCTCGATGGCGGCGTTCTGCTCGGAAACGGTGGCGTTGTGCTTCTTCAGCGCATCGCTGCCCTGACCGGCGAGCTTTTGATAAGCGGCCAGCTCGCTGGTGGAGCGAATGGTTTCATTCATGAGGATGGCGATGCTGTAGCCGCGTGCAGTCTGGTCGAGCGTGCGGTCGCGCAGCTCTTCGGTGGTGGTCAGCAGCTTCGCTTCGATGTCCATGCGGATGCCGTTCAGGCGCTCGATTTCCTGGCTGTATTGCTCCACTTTTTCCTCGGCGGCGATGCGCTGTTTGTTTTCCTCGATGAGTTTTGCGGTGAGCGTGGCGATGGTTTCGCGCAGGCGAAACTCACGCTGCCACTGCACGACGCAGACGCCGCACAGGCTGAGTGAGATGAGGACGATCAGAGCGATGAGGACGCGCTTCATTTCGCAGGGGCGGGAGCTGTGGCTGGCGCTGGAGCAGCGGCGGCACCGGCAGCGGTGGGTTTGACGTTGAAGGCGACTTTGTTAAACCCGACTCGGCGGACGACATCGAGCGCCTTCACCATATCAGCATGTCGTGTCTCGGCATCGCCGCTGATGTACACGGGCGTGTTTGGGTCCTGGCCAAAACGGGCGGAGAGCTTCTTTTCGACATCGGGCAGGCTGACGAGTTGGGTGTCGAGGTAGATGTCGCCGGTGGCATTGACGGCGAGGTTGATCATGTCCGGCTTGTAGTCTGGCTGGCTGGCGGAGGCGACGGGCAGGTTGACCTTGATGGTCTGCTGCTTTGTCATGGTCAGGCTGACCATCATGAAGGAGGCGAGCAGGAAGAACATCACGTCAATCAGCGGGATGATCTCCAGCCGCGTCTTCTTCTGCGGGATGGGGGAGTGGAGCTTCATGCTGAAAAATGACGAATGACGAATTTCCTAATGACGAAGGAATGACGAGTGACTAACGACGAACGAACGCAATGCATGATGGGCTTTGGTGCTTTGGGTTTATTTCGTCATTCGGGCTTATTCATTCGTCATTTCTATCGCGTGTTCACGCCTTGCGGCTGACTTTGTCAAAGCCGTGCTGTGCTGCGAGGATGAGGACGTTATTGGCGGCGGCTTCGAGTTCGAATTGCAGCTTGGTGAGGCGTCCGTGGAAGAAGTTCATGGGCACCAGGGTGGTGATGGCGATGCCGAGTCCGGCGGCGGTGGCGATGAGGGCTTCGCCGATACCACCGGTGACTTTTTCCACCGCGAGTTCGGAGCTGCCGATGGAACTGAAGGAACCCATGATGCCGGTGACGGTGCCGAGCAGTCCGAGCAGCGGCCCGAGGGTGACGATGGTGTCCATGGCACCGAGGAAACGGCCTGCGTTTTGAAGTTCCTGACCGGCGGCGACCTCCAGCGCGCCCTGCATGGAGCTGTGATGATGGATGAGCCCGTGATGGACCATGCGCACGACGGGATCAGTACTGGCGGAGGAGAGGGTGACGGCCTTCGGCAGGTCGCCCTCTTCGAGCGCGGCATAGACTTCATCCAGGCGCTTGGGACGGCGTTTGGCCCCGAAGCGGAGCCACCAGAAGACGCGCTCTGAGACGACACAAGCCGCCACAACTCCCACCACGAGGATGGGATACATGATGGGGCCTCCTTTGACGATCAATTCGACGACGGCGTTGGCGAGAAGGGGCGATGAGAGCATGAAATTGGACGAAGTGAAAACTCAGTTTAGTTTAAATCTGATGGGGGCTGTGGCCGTGCTTCTGACTCCGACTGGACCGCGCCATGAACGGCGCACAAAAGAGGCTGTGTGCTCATCGAGTGTGGAGTTGCCACTACTGCTGATAATGGTGACACCATCCACACGACCTGAGATATCGTAGGTGATACGAAGAGTAACAACTCCCTCAACACCTCTGGACTTCAGGAAGCTGGGGTAGCTGGGCTTGGGGCTTGTAAAGGTGCCGCGTGTAGCAGCAGCACCGGTGGCCCCCGCGCCACCACTGCCGCCTTGGGTAGGCACAGCACGAGAGAGTCCACGCGAGGTGGATGACTTGGCGACACTGCGGCTGAGCGTGGGCTTCGGTTTTGGCGGAGCGGGGTCTTGCGGGCGGAGGGCGTCTTCGATCTTCGGAGGCGTGGGGATCACGAAGACATCCTCCGTGACCAGCGCTTCCGCGAGCTCGGGCAGATCGAGCGGCTGCTCCATGAATTCGATGGGCGGCGGCACTTCGAGGATATCGGGCGTGGTTTCTTCGACCGTTTCGGCACTCACTTCCTCGGTTTGCAGCTCCACCATGGCGGCCTGCATGGCTTCTTTTTCACCGCCCTTCTCGCCCTTTGTTCCTGAGAGCAGGATGGGCATCAGATCTTCCTTTTCAAACATGCCTGCCACACCCACAGCCAGGAAGCTGGCGGTGATGGCCACCAGCCAGGAGAGGAAAAGATGATCCTGGGTGCGCTTCAGTCGCATGGATGGGCAGACCGTCGCCTTGGACTTGGACGCAGCAGGTTCCTCGGACACGGAAAGTGTCATGTGTGGAGGTGCTAGGAGGGCCGAGCGTGACATGGATCAGGCGGGGTAAAACGAGTCAGGAGTGGCGGATGATGCAGCGCGACGAAGAGGCGTCAAACGCTATTGAGACGCTATCGCATAAATGTGCTTGAATGATCATTTCTTGCGCTGATTCTGCCTCACATGCCGGAAATTTCTCCTCTCCAGTCCCCATCTTCCCAGATGGATGAGGAGTGTCATGCACGAGCAAATCGCCTGACCCAGGAGGGGATCGAGCTGCTGAATTCGGCAGAAACCAGCGTGCTTTTGCATGCCTTGAGTTGCTTTGAGCAGGCCATCCAGCTTCGCAGCAGCTTGCCGCTGGTTGCCCAGCCTTGGTATCGCTGGGGGCTGACGGCAGGCTGGATGAACCGGGCCGATGTTTTGTCGCGACTCGAAAGACATGATGAGGCGCTGACATCCTATGATCGTGCGATCGAGCATCTCCAAAGGCTGCCCTTGGAGATGGAGCCCGCTTTCCGCTGGCGGCTCGGTCTGGCCTGGATGAACCGCGCCCTGACGCTGCAAACACTAGGTCAACGCGACCGAGCGCTGGCTTCGCTTGATGAGTCGATCAAGGCGCTCAGTCACCCATCCATGACCACGCTGCGGGATCTCGGAACGCTCGGCTGTGCCTGGATGAACCGCGCCGCAGTGCTGATGGAAATGGAGCCTGCCCTTCCTGAAGAAGCTCAAGAGACAGCTGTGCAAGCGCTGGCTAGGTTGAAACCTCTGGAAAAGCGGGATGTCCTCGCCGCAGAGGCGTCACTCAAGGCGCGGCATCGCTACTGTCAGGCCACGGCGCTGCTTTTGGAGTCGCCGCCAGTGAATATCGACAAGGCCGATGGCTGGATTTTGGCTGCCACCGACCATGTCGAGGAGGGTCTGTCCTTGGTGTGCTTCTGGCGTGAGCGGGCAGACTTTGCCGAGATCGCACTCCAACTCTTCCGCTTCGGCTCCCGCATCTATTTGGCTTACCAGCCGCACTTCCTCGGGGAGTTCATGCTCGATGTTTTGCGCCCAGAGGCAGGCCGTTTTCTAGACATGGCGTTCTTTTCAGCCGCCGAAGAGTCTTTGATGATCGCCGCAGAGGTCATGCGCCATCGCGGGATCGAAGCGCTGGGGCCGAAACGGGTCGTAGATCTGCTCGAAATGATGGCGAAACAGGAGGCTGCTACGCGCCAGATCATCGCCTGGCACCAGGAAGCTGGCCAAAGTTGAGCCCCCCCCAAACGGGCTCAATGGATAAAATTTGAGCGACAACAAAAGAAGCCCTTTTCGCCGTTGACATAAATGCACCTGAGACTTAATCGCATTTATTGAACTGCGATTGATTCTCAGTTCCAACTTTAACCACTGCATTTTAACGTCACTTCACTCGATGAAATCCACTCGCTCTGCCCCCTCGACTCCCCACAATCCAAGCTCCGAAAGCCTCGTCGTCACCACCCTGCTTTGCGCCGCAGGCAGCCTCTCCGCCCAGACCGCCACCACGAAGCCCGCAGACAAACCCGCCGACGCTACCGAACTGGCGGAAGTAATCATCGAGGGGACTCAGGACAAAATTTACAAGCCGGACCGGGTCCAGACGCCGAAGTACACTCAGCCGCTGCGCGACATCCCCCAGACGATCACCGTGGTGCCTCAGTCCGTTATTCAGGAGCGCGGTGCCACCAGCCTGCGAGATGTGCTGAGAAACGTGCCCGGCATCACCATGCAGGCCGGTGAGGGCGGCGTGCCTGCGGGCGATAACATGAGCATCCGCGGCTTCAATGCCCGCACGGACATGTTTGTGGATGGCATCCGCGACTTCGGTGGTTACACGCGTGACCCTTTCAACATGGAGCAGGTGGAGGTCTCCAAAGGTCCGTCCTCCTCGAATGCAGGCCGTGGCTCCACCGGTGGCTCGGTGAACATGGTCACGAAGACCCCGACGCTGGAGAAAAGCTATGCTGGAGAGGTCGGAGTCGGCACGAGCGACTACTTCCGCAGCACGCTGGACTTCAACCAGCCCATCGGTGATCACATGGCTCTGCGGGTGAATGCACTCTACCACGAATCCATGGTCCCAGGACGTGGCGAGGCCAAGGAAGAGAGGCAGGGCATCGCCGCCTCACTGGCCTTTGGTCTCGGCACGGACACACGGCTGACCCTCAGCTACTTCCACATGGACTCCAACGGCATGCCCGACTACGGCATCCCGTGGGTGCCAGCACCAGCGGCGGCTGGAGACACCATCTATGGCGGCGGCCTGGGCGACCATATCAACGATGATCCCCATGTGCCCTATGACAGCTTTTACGGGCTTCTGGGCCGAGACTACGAAGTCATCCGCACAGACATCGCCACCATCCAATTTGAGCATGAATTCAATGATAACCTAAAGCTCACCAACGCGGTGCGTGTCGGACAAACCGTGCGTGACTCAGTGATTACTGCACCTCGATTTAGATCCATCGTTGTAGATCCTGATGGCACTGCCGGTCCGCTTCCACCCACCAGCACGACTTACGATGGTGTTATCAACCGTAACTTCCAGTCCCGCGATCAGAAGGACAGCATCCTCGCCGAGCAGATCAACCTCATCGCCAAATTTGAAACCGGGCTGCTGAAGCACGACCTCGTGGCAGGTGGAGAGGCAATCTACGAGACCTCAAAAAACTTCGCCCGCCGCGTCGTGGGGACCACGCCAACGACCAACATTTACAATCCCAACCCGAATCAGGCCTTCACCGGAACCGTGCAGCGCAACGGGGCCTACACCGACGCGGAGTCACTTTCCCTCTCAGCTTATCTTTTCGATACCATCAGCCTGGGCGATCACTGGCAGATCACAGGTGGTGCGCGCTACGACCGCTTTGACGTGGACTACAAATCAGTCGCCACGACGGGTGCTCCGAACTTCAACTCTGGTGCCGTCACCCGACTCGAACGCGTGGATGAAATGGTGAGCTGGCGTGCCGGTCTGGTGTACAAGCCGGTCGAAAACGGCAGCATCTACTTCGGCTACGGCACCTCCTTCAATCCCTCGGCTGAAGGCCTAACTCTGAGCACCACCGCCACTGCCGCGAACAATCTGGACATCGATCCCGAGCAGAGCCGCACCATAGAACTTGGGACCAAGTGGGACCTCCTCCAGGACAAGCTCCAGCTCACCGCCGCCGTTTTCCGCACGGACAAGACCAACGCCCGCACCTTTGATCCCGCCGATGATACGGACACCGTGGTGCTCGATGGCTCGCAGCGCGTTCAGGGCATCGAGTTCGGCTTCGCCGGCAGCATCACGGACAAATGGCGCGTCTTCGGTGGCTACACCTACCTCTACAGTGAAGTCGTCGAGTCCAACAACCCGCTCGAAGTCGGTCGCGAAGTCATGAACACCCCGAAGCAAAGCGCCAATCTCTGGACGGTCTATGACCTGCCTCACGGCTTCCAGATCGGCGGCGGCGTGCAGTTCACCGACACACGGTATAACTCCAACTCCAGCACCGCCCGTGAAGCTCCCGGCTTCTGCCTCTTCGATGCCATGGTGGGGTATGAAGTGAACGATAACCTCTCCCTCCGCCTGAACCTCTACAACCTCGCCGACGAGGAATACATCGACCGAGTCGGTGGCGGTCACTTCATCCCCGGCGCAGGCCGCTCCGCCGTGCTTACCGCCAGCTTCAAATTCTAACTCCTTCTCTTGGTCGAGAACTCTGCCGGACAGGTTCGAGGCTTTATGCTCTCGGCCTGTCCGGCCTCCCCCTTTTTAAAACCATGCTCATCACCATCCCTGACCTCCTCACGCCCGAACAAGTCACCCAGGCACGACAGATCCTCGATGCCGCCGACTGGGTGGACGGGAAAGTCACCGCCGGTCACCAGTCTGCCCGCGCCAAGGATAACATGCAGATCCCCGAAGGCCATCCCGCCGCGAACCAATTGGGAGAAATGATCCTCGCCGCGCTGGCGAAGAATCCACTCTTCCTCGCCGCCGCCCTGCCTTTGCGCATCTTCCCTCCGCTCTTCAATCGCTACTCCGGCGGCCAGTCCTTCGGCACCCATGTGGACAATGCCATCCGTCAGATTCCCGGCACTCCGCTGCGCATCCGCACCGACCTCTCCGCCACCCTCTTCTTTGCTGGACCTGAAGAATACGACGGCGGCGAACTCTGTGTCGAAGACACCTACGGCGTGCATCGAGTGAAGCTACCGCCCGGCCACATGGTGCTCTACCCCTCGACCAGCCTGCATCACGTCACGCCCGTCACTCGTGGCGCGCGCATCTGCTCCTTCTTCTGGCTGCAAAGCATGCTCCGCGACGACGGCCAGCGCTCCCTCATGCTTGATCTCGACCTCGCCATCCAGCGCCTCAGCAGCGAGCTGAAAGGCAACCCCACTGCCGAAAAAACCTCCGTACAGCTCACCGGCGTCTATCACAACCTCCTCCGCCAGTGGGCGGAGATGTGAAGAAGGAATGACGAAACTCGAATGACGAATGACGAAGCCCAAACCGGCTTCTCTACGCGTCCTCAGACTCGGGTCATTCGTCATTCAGATTTCGTCATTCGTCATTTTTCCCCACCCATGCATCCCACCTTTCATCGCCTCATCTTCTGGGGGCACCTCATCATTGGCATCATCGCCGGACTGGTCATCCTTTCCATGGCCATCAGCGGCCTGATGATCGCTTATGAAGTCCAGCTTATGGACTGGGCGAACCGCGATTTCCGCGTCTCTCCGCCTGCGGAAAACGCCACCCGCCTCGGCATCGAAAACCTCCTCGTCCGAGGCCGGGAAATCCAGCCCGGGCAGGTGCCTTCCGGCATCACTTGGAAGGCCGATCCCGCCCTACCTGTCACCGTCACCTTTGGCCGCGAAGGCATCCATTATCTCGATCCCTACACGGGGAAAGACCTCGGCTCAGGAGCCAAGGCCTGGCATGACTTCTTCCACGCCACCACTGACTGGCACCGCTTCCTCACCCAGACCGGGCTGGAGCGGCCCATCGGCAAAGCCATCACCGGCGCAGGCACGCTCCTCTTTGGACTGCTGCTCGTCTCCGGCATCTACCTCTGGTGGCCCCGACACTGGCGTGTGGCGAACCTCAAAGCCGCCCTGCTTTTCAACCTCAAGCTCAAAGGCCGCTCCCGCGACTGGAACTGGCACAACGTCATCGGCTTCTGGAGTGCCTTCCCCATGCTGCTCATCATCCTCACCGGCCTCATCATGAGCTACGGCTGGGCAAACAACCTCCTCTTCCGCCTCACCGGCAATGAACCGCCACCTCCGCGCAGCAGCCCGCCCGCCATGGCCGCTGGTGAAGCCCGGCGCGGCCCTCCCGGCGGTGAGCAACGGCGTGAAAACCCACCCGCCCAGCCACTTCCGAACCTCACCGGGCTCGACTCCCTCCTCGCCCAAGTTCAGGAGACACATCCCGGCTGGCGCAGCATCAGCCTCCGCATGTCCCAGGCCCCCGGCGGTCCACTTCCCCTCATGCTCGACCGAGGTGGCCGCGGCCAACCCCACCTCCGCACCATGCTGAATCTCGATCTCGGCAAGCAGGCCATCCTCCCCAGCCCCGACGACTTCCAGCAGCAAAACCTCGGTCGCCGTCTGCGCATGTTTGCCCGCTTCCTCCACACCGGGGAACTCTTCGGCTTCCTCGGCCAAACCCTCGCCGCGCTCTGCACCCTCGCTGCCATCCTCCTCGTCTGGACCGGCTTCGCCCTCGCCTGGAGACGCTTCTTCAATAAGAAACAGGTGTAGTTGATGCCACAAAAAAGGCTTCAACCCGTCACCGGATTGAAGCCATGTAAATGTACTGGGCAGAAAAGGATCAGCCCTTCGTGCCTTGGAATTGAGCACTGCCAAAGCCAAGGATGGGGAAGAAGATTGGCGACAGCAGGATCAGGCCAATCGCAAACCCGACACCTTTTCCGAAGTTCTTCGCCAAGCCGACATAGGCAATGATCATCACGACAAAGCCAACGAATGGGATCAAGCAGAGCAAAAGCCACCACCAAGGCTTGCCGCTAATTTTGAGCAGCACGATAAAATTATAAAAAGGCACCAGAACGGCCCAACCAGGCTCACCTGCCTTGGTGAAGACTTTCCACATGGCGGCTATCAGGACGACGATGAACGCGAGTCCAATCAACAGGCTCAACGTTGATGGTGGCTCGGGCATGGGTTGGATTTCCATGGCCGAGGATGCGGCCTGAAGGATGGGGAGGAGGAGGGAACTCATAGTATTTGATATTTGTTTTGTTTGCTGACCTCTGACTCTGCAAGCCCCCCGAACCGCCGGGTGACTATGCCTAGTCTGCAAAAACCGGGGCCAGGGTGGCAAGCAAAAACTTACCCCAAGTAGCGACATCTCTGCCAATTTTCAGCTTTCCGTTCTCATTTTTCAGTGGCTTGGAAAACTACCGTTCGCATTCTCCGTCCATGAAGCTCGCCCTCATCCGCCGTCAATTCGCCTCTGTGGGCGGAGCGGAGCTGTATTTGCAGCGGCTGCTCGGCGCGCTGGTCACCGCCGGGCATGACATCCATCTCTACACCGAGCGCTGGGAAGGCGCCGCCGAAGGCGTGACCGTGCATGAAGTGCCCGTCAAAGCACGTCGAGCCGTGCGTCCTGTCGCCTTCGCAGAAGCCGTGGCGCGCAGGCTCGCAGACACGAGCTACGACCTCGTCTTCAGCCTGGAGCGCACCGTGCAGCAGGATGTTTATCGTGCAGGCGATGGCGTCCATGCCGTATGGCTTGAGCAACGCAAACGCTTCGCCACTTGGTGGCGGCGTCCCTTCGTCGGCATGGGCGCGTTTCATGCGAACATGAAGGCGCTCGAAGCACGCACCTTTGATCCCGCCAACACCCGCCACATCATCGTGAACTCCGATATGGTGAAGCGTGAGATCCTGGCGCGATTTCTTTTCCCTGCCGAGCGCATCCACCTCGTGCGCAATGGCGTCGATCTCTCCCGCTTTCAGCGCGGTGATCGTACCTCGACACGTGCCCGCTTCGGCTTCGCAGAGGACGACTTCGTCCTGCTCTTCGTCGGCTCCGGCTGGGAACGCAAAGGACTTGGCTTTCTCATCCATCTGATGCGCCAGTGGCAGCATACCGAGCCCAAAGTAAAACTGCTCGTCGTCGGCAAAGGCCACCTCGCCAATCCGCCGCCGAATGTCGTGCTCGCCGGCTCCATGCGGGAGGTCGAGCACGCCTACGCAGCGGCTGACCTCATGACCTTTCTGCCGATCTACGAGCCCTGCGCGAACGTCATCGCCGAGTCCCTCGCCAGCGGACTGCCCGTGATCACCAGCGCCTTCAACGGTGCCAGCGAACTCATCGACGAAGGCATCAACGGCCACATCCTCGCCGATCCGGCGGATCTGCCCGCGCTGGAAAAAGCCGTCCGCTACTGGCAGGCACGCCCCGATGGTCGTCCTGTGCCCAGCACCAAGCCGCTCGATCTCGATACGAACGTCCGCGAAACTTTGCGAGTGTTGGAACTCGTGGCCGCAGAAAAGGCAGCGTGAGCCGCAACTGCGGGCAACAACCACGGCAGTGCTTTTTCCGTTCTTTTCCTTTCCGCCCACGATGGAAGCGAGTACGCATCAGTTTAGGCTTGCCAGTCCTGGGCGCTTTTGAGAACAAGAGTCCAAGGAACGACCCGCCTACACACCATGAAAACCAGCGTTCTCGCCGCACTCGCCATCTCCATGTCCGCCGTCAGCCATGCCACCGTCACCTCCGAAGTCTGGGGGAAGACCGCGACGGGCGAGGAGGTGCAACTTTTCACGCTCAAAAATACCAGTGGCACTGAAGCACGAATCACGAACTGGGGCGGCATCCTCGTCTCCCTCAAGGCACCGGACAAAGCCGGCCAGTTCGCGGATGTCGTGCTCGGCTTCGACAGCCTGGAGCCCTATCTCGGCAAGCACCCGCACTTCGGCTGCATCACGGGTCGTTATGCCAACCGCATCGGCGGGGCCTCTTTCAAGATCGACGGCGTCGAATATCAGGTGACGGCCAACTCCGGCAAGAACCACATTCACGGCGGCAAGGACGCTTTCGACAAGAAGGTGTGGAAAGCCACCGTGCTCGCCGACAAGAACGCCGTCGAGCTCCGCTACACGAGCGCCGATGGTGAGGAAGGCTTCCCCGGCAAGCTCGACTGCGTCGTCACTTATTCGCTGACGGAGGCCAACGAACTGCGTGTCGAATACCACGCCACCACGGACAAGCCCACCGTCATCAACCTCACGAACCACAGCTACTTCAATCTCGCCAGCGAAGGCAGTGGCGACATCCTCGGGCACGAGATCACGATCCCGGCGGACAAGTTCACCGCCACAGACGACAACCTCATTACCACAGGCGAACTCGAAAGCGTGATCGGCACGCCACTGGACTTCACCACGCCGCATCTCCTCGGCGAGCGCATCAGTGCAAACTACAAGCCCATCATCCAGGGCATCGGCTACGATCATAACTACGTCCTCAAAGGCAGTGGCATGAAGCTGGCGGCACGGGCGAAAGACCCGAAGAGCGGCCGAGTCATGGAAGTGCGCACCACCGACCCTGGCGTGCAGCTTTACACCGGCAACCACCTCAAAGGCACGGTCGGCAAAAGCGGCCATGTGTATGAAAAGCGTCATGGCTTCTGCCTGGAGACGCAAAAGTATCCCGACAGCCCGAACAAGCCTCAGTTCCCCAGTGCCGTGCTGCGCCCTGGCGAGACTTATGAGCACATCACCATTTTCCAGTTTTCCGCCGAGTGACCGCCCGTTTTTCGATCCCCATCATACCTGACCTGCTCGCCCCGACACCTTTTGTTCAGGAGCAGGATTTCTCAGCCCGCCAATACCGGGGTAAACGCGATAACCAGGAGGACTACTACGCCTTTGCTGATGCCGCCGAATCCGGCGAGCACTCGCTCGACCGCTTGCTCCTCGTCGTCGGTGATGGCCTCGGCGCTCATGCCGGTGGCAGTGTCGCCAGCTACATCGGCGTGAATGCCTTTGTGCGCGCCTTTCACGAGCATCCCGGCAGTCAGAGCTTCCGCCTGCGCACCGCGCTCGACACCGCGAATGAAACCATTGGAATGATCACAGCGCGGATGCCCTCCGTGGCACCGCCCATGGGCACCACCATGCTCGCCACGCTCGTCTCACGCACTCATTTGGAATGGATCAGCGTTGGCGACTCTCCACTCTTCCTCTACCGCGCCGGTCAGCTCATGCGCATGAATGCCGACCACTCGCTCACGCCCATCATTGAAGAGCGTCTCAAACAAGGCCTGCTCACTGCTGAAGAAGCTGCACATCATCCCGAGCGGCATACCTTGCAGAGCGCTCTTCTTGGTTATCCGATGGCGCTCATCGACTTCCCCAAAGAACCCGTGCCGCTCCTGTCCGGCGACATCGTCATCGCCGCCAGCGACGGCATTTTCACCCTGGAGCACAAGGCGCTGGAGGAGCTTCTCAGCTTCGGCAAACACACCACGGCAGACAAGATCGCCGACGCCATCCTCTTCGCCATCCGCCGCATCAACTACGAACGCCAGGACAATACCACCGTGGGCGTGGTGAAGATCAGTTGATCAGACCAGCCGCACCTTGCTGCTCCACGAGGTGCCGCGCCGTGCGGATGACATCCTCCACAGCCGCCATGACCTGATCACGCGAGTTCATCCGTGACAAAGAAAGCCGCAGCGTGCTCCCGGCATGATCCGCACTGAAGCCCATCGCTTCCAAAACAGGCGAGGGATGCAGCGAAGCCGTGTGACAGGCCGACCCGCCCGAACAAGCAATGCCGCGCTGATCCAGCAGAATGATCATCCCCGCCGAATCCACGCCGGGCAGACAGATGCTCGTCGTGTTTGGCAGACGCTCCGCACGCGCGCCGTGAATCACGGCGTCCGGCCAACCGGCCAGCAGTTGCTTTTCAAAAGTATTCCGCAGTGCAGCAAGCTCACCGGGGCCTTCACTTTGAAGCCATGAAGCGGCCAGTTCTGCGGCTTTGCCCATCGCTACGATGCCGGGCACGTTTTCCGTGCTGCTGCGTCTGTCTGACTCCTGACCACCGCCGACCAGCAGTGGCCGGAATGGCGCACGCCGGCTGACAAACAGCACTCCGATACCTTTTGGGCCGTGCATCTTATGTCCACTGAGGCTCAGGTAATCCACCGGCACCTTCGACACATCCAGCGGCAGCTTGCCCGCCATCTGCACCGCATCCGCATGGACCAATGCACCTGCCGCGTGAGCCATCATCACGATCTCAGACATGGGTGAAATGACACCCGTTTCATTGTTTCCCCAGATCATCGAGACGAGCGCCGTCTTGCCCGGCTCCAGCGCCGCCTGATACTCATCAAGATTCACGAGTCCGTTCGCATCCACCGGCACACGTTTCACACGCCCGCCACGCTGCTCCCAGCGATTCGCACACTCCCCAACAGCCGCATGCTCCACCGCACTGATCACCAGCAGCGGACGCTCCGACCACTCTTGCTGGGCGAAGAGCAGCACGCTGTTGATGCTCTCCGTGGCTCCGCTCGTGAAGACAATCTCCGCCGCCGAAGCACCGATCATACCCGCCACCTGTCCGCGTGCCTTTTCAACCGCACGCCGAGCTCGCCGACCTGCCGCGTGGCTCGATGAGGCATTGCCAAAGTACTCCGTCAAAAACGGCAGCATCGCCTCCACCACCGCCGGGTCGGGTGGCGTCGTCGCATTGGCATCGAGATAAATCATGCGTCACCTGTGCCCACGAAAATCAGGAATCCCACGAAAAATTTCAGCTTCGTCCGTATGGGTGAACATGCTCCGCACTCCCTTGCTCGCACTGGCCGCCATCGCCGCACTCCCGACCTTCGCCGAGGATTGGCCGCAGTTTATGTTCAATGCCGCGCACAGCGGCAATGCGGCTCAAATTGACCTCGATGTCGAGAAACTCGGCCTGCAAGGCGCGGTGGCAATGACGGATGGCATTTACACCTCGCCGGTAGTCGCTAGCGGAAAGGTGTATGTCGTCGATGGCTCGGGCTGCGCGGCTTGTTTTGACGCAAAGACGCTCAAGGAGCTCTGGCGTTTCCAAAGCAAGGGCGGCAAGCAAAACGTCAACAACGTCAGTTCGCCCGCCATCGCGGGAAAATGGCTGCATTTCGGCACCACGGCGGGCATCCACTATGTGCTGGATCGAGAAACAGGCACGGTGGTGAAAGAGATCGACTGCGGGGAGCCCATCTTCAGCACGCCGGTGGTGGCGAAGGGCCGCGTGTATGTCGCCACGCTCGGCGCGCAGGTGCTGGCGATGACCTTTGAAGGCAAGCAGGTCTGGAAGTGGGATTTCGTGAAGGAAGTCGTCGGCTTCGATGGCAATCGC